>Ga0208827_1000046_pt1 | contig 135593 bp, 118 predicted proteins | sample Sb_taG_5_FD_187709 | JGI IMG/M metagenome (GOLD analysis project Ga0208827, IMG submission 187709) | Peat soil microbial communities from Weissenstadt, Germany - Sb_50d_8_FC metaG (SPAdes) (version 2) | ecosystem: Environmental > Terrestrial > Soil > Wetlands > Peat | place: Germany... | reverse complement strand
CTCCCATTGCTATCGGCGGAAAAGCTACTCCTTCCAGCTGCTCTTCCATGCTCTCCTCCTCCTAAGTCAGGTGGGGGAGTTTCAAATGATAATTACTGGGGGAGATTCACATGATTGCTGACACGAGGTTCCGCCCTGTTCCGAGAGCCACGCGGCAATATGTAGCGGATAGTCAGACGTGTGCTGAGGCCGCTTGCTGGTCCATCGATCACACTGTCTTCCACTTCCTTGAGCCTGCTCATGACTTGGCAGACTTGCGGCACGCGGTTTTCGCCTCCAAGCCCGCTGTGAACATCGCCCGCGCGGATATCGACGTGCGAAGCTCCTTTGGATTGAGCCTCAGCCCATCGCCGCCGAATTTCCTTCTCGACATCCTGCGCGCTAAGCATTTTGGGGCAGCCTCGTTTTCGTTCGTCTCGTTCCGCCGCGCTCTGAATGGGGCGGATCTTCTGCTACAGAAGCCTCAATTGTCCCTCTTCACTGTATCGCTCGATCGCCGAGCGCGTAGAGTCGGACAATACAAAGTCATCGCCATGCCTTTCAATGACGCTCCGCCTCACTAGGTCGGAAAGAACATCATCCATGTAGCCCTCGGGACGCTGAGTGAGTTTGCACAAGGCGGCAACCGACAACTGAAGTCTGGCACGCAGCGCCCTCAACACGATCAAGTCATTCAGGCGAAGGTTTAGAGTCCCGGCGAAGTCCCGAATGAACATCGCGAATGCCTTGTCGCGCTTTGTACGAATCGTGACGCTAAATGAATCGAGGGTCGATTCCATCACCGGAAAGTCCAGTCCGTGCGCCAGAGACTGAAAATATACTCTGTTGATTCCAGTTCCCGCTTTGTCGCAATAGCCATATTGCCTTGCGGCTTCTGCCAGCAGCAGATTTCTGTAGACCGGGGTTGCATGAAGGAGATTCTCTACTGTGAGCGAACCCAACAGCCCTCCCGGATTTTGAATTTCTATTTCATCGCTCCGCAGGCTGATATGAACGGCCCCTGCTGTCCTGTAACAGCGATGAATATACGCGTTGAACAGAAGCTCCCTGATGACCTCTTCGGGAACCTCCACTTCCATTTTTCGCAGATGGCTCTTGATCTGCGGCAGATAGCATCCAACCGACTCAATGATGTTCAAGGTTCTTGAACTCGTCAGGGGATTATTTTGCGCGGTCTCATCAGCGAATACGGTTTCGGCGTTCGGCAACTCTGAGCGGATCGACTTTTCAGTCCCAAACATAAGCAAAGCCGCGACCGTCGGCACGCGGGAAGAAGCTGTCGCGCTCTCGACCCTCTTCAGAAGATCCATGTCGGAGAGGTGGTCCCAGGGCCGATTTCCCAACTGTCGGACACCCGGAAACCTGCTCTCTCTGTGGTGCGCAGCATTCACAATGGTATTTGAGTTGAGCGCGTTCTTGCCGAGCTGCTCCGCCAGCAACTCCGAAAAATCATCTCTCTCCGTGTAATACTCAGGACGGCATTCCGTGTTCGTGCGGACGAAGCTGACGCCTTGGCTCGTTCGATGTCCGCTCGCATGCTTTTTTCTCTCAATCTGGATCACAAACAAATCTGCCGCAGGAGTGCCCCGAAGATTGAAGGGAGGCTCGCTCAATCGTAAAACCTGACAGGGGACCGGTGGTCGCGTCAGGTCGCGAATCCTCATGCGGAACCAGTCACAGGTGATCTCCGGATAGGGACAGGGGATTATGGCGGCAGACCCGATGGTACGATCGTCGACGCCGACGATGACGAGACCGCCTTCCGTGTTCGCCAGACAAACAGTCGCTTCGGCAACTACGCGCGAAAGTTCCTTTTCATCTTGGCACCACCCTTTGAATTCGAGCGTTTGCGTCTCGAGTCGCCCTGCCGGGCACTCGCGCAACTGGTCAAGAATTCCGGTGACTTGGGATAATTTCAACACTTGCTAACCCATGTCGAGCAGATAGCGAGGAAGCGGAAAACAGGTAATTCCGATCTCTGCAAATTCGGCGATTCTCGCCGGCAGGATATCGGGACAGGCCACAGCGAGCCGGAGGCGCGCAGCCTCTATATGAAACGTCTCGGCGTACAGCCTCTTGTGCCGCCTCAACTGCCCGACCGCCTTGTCCAGCTCCTCTTGTTTGACTTTCACCTCGACGATCAGGAACAGCCCCGCGCTGTCGAGAAAGAGCAGGTCGATCGAACCTCCCTCACCTGATGAAGACGACACCGCAACTTCGGCACCGCGAAAGGTCAACCCCGGCTCCAGCAGACCGGGGTTTGCCGCAAGATGATCGGCAATCCGGTCGTGCCGTTTCACGCGTTTGCGTCGCGCCACGCCGCCCACTGCCCACGGCTCGCGCTTGAGCAGAGACTCGAGAAAATCCTCGGGCTCCACGTAGCCGTTTTCGAGCTCGCAAGGAAAGACGTTCCGCAACTCACTTTCAACGCTCACCAGCAGCGCGTGCGACGGAAACCAGCTGAAATGATATTTGTTGCTGCCGAACTGGCGCCCCAGACCGACCTTCTTCACCATCGCGAATTCCTGAAGACGCTTCAGCATGGCGCTTTCGTCCGCCTGTGTCGGAAAAGCCTCGCCGTGTTCGACCACCCTGAAGTCGCAGAGCAATCCTCCAGCCTTGGCCGCTGTCAGATCCCCGACGAGGCGGTCGTGGACCCGCTCCCCGCCATCGTCGCTCAGACGCTCCCGGCGAAAGTAGTAGTCGATGTGGGGTTGCTCTAATTCCGTCATCGCCCCAGCCTCCCGCACTCAATTCCGGCCATCTATCATCCTAGTCCCGCGCACGAACCTCAACGCTTGCGGCAACTCTCCGTCAACAAAGCGCAACCGTAGCGAATGACGGTAGTCATTTCCGAACCCAACTCCTGATCCCCAAATCCTGACCCCGTTCATGGCGTTCGCTCCGCTAGCACGCCGCGCCAGCCCTTCGGGCCGCTCCGCTCTGTCACGTCCTGCCGCCCGCTGCGCTCACCAGCAGCCCGGAGTCTCCGAATTTTTCGTCGCCCTCATCCTGGGTGAGAGGGACGACGGAAAAATTCCCCTTTTTGGGGACAGGAGAAACAAAATGGACGTGTACCAAATCGTAACCGACAAGATCGTTGCCATGCTGGAGACTGGCGTTGTGCCTTGGCGCAGGCCGTGGACCTCTGCCGGACTGCCGCGCAATCTCGTAAGCAAGAAGCCGTATCGTGGCATCAACCACTTTTTGTTATCCGCGAGCATGTATGTCTCGCCGTTCTGGTTGACGCTGAAACAGGCTAACGAGCTTGGCGGAAGCGTCCGCAAGGGCGAGCAAAGCACCGCCATCGTCTTCTGGAAGGTTGACCAAAAGCAAAACGATACAGACGACGCCGACAACGAGGAAACGCAGCGCCGGTTTGTTCTGCGATATTATCGCGTATTCAACCTCGAACAATGCGACCTGCCGCAAGCCAGGCTCGACAAACTGCCGAAGATTGAAACGTACGACCACAACCCCATCGATGCGGCGGAATTGATTATCGCCAACATGCCGCAGCGCCCGGAACTCGAAACCGCCGGGTCGAAAGCGTTCTACAGCTCGGTAACTGACCGCGTGACCATGCCGCCGCGCGAACTGTTCACGACCGCTGAAGAATTTTACGCGACGCTTCTTCATGAACTGACTCATGCAAGTGGACATCCGAAGCGCCTTGCGCGCGAGACGATTACCGAAGCGGCCCCGTTTGGCTCCGCGACATATTCCAAAGAGGAACTCTGCGCCGAAATGGGATCGGCTTTCCTTTGCGCGGAAGCAGGAATCTCGCCGGTCGTAATCGAGAACCAGGCCGCGTATGTCGCCGGCTGGCTCAGCAAGCTTCGCGACGACCGCAAGCTTCTGGTTTACGCCGCAGCCCAGGCACAGAAGGCCGCAGACTTCATTCTTGGCCGACAATTCTCCGGAAACTAGGCAAAAGCGGCGCGGCCCCTCTCACGAGGGGCCGCGCTTTTTTGTCCACCATCGATCCAAAGGTCTGATCCGCCCCACATGGAAACAGCGGGACACCATGTCCCGCCCCTGCGCCGAGGATGGAAACCAGCCTTCCAAAGAAGGCCTTTTGGGACCCGCCGGCGAACGCTACAAATGCAGCCCTGCTCCCGCCAAACGGGAAAGAACGTCCTGGAAATCTCACGGCACTCAGAGCCGCCCATGCACGAGTCGGCAAGCGCAATGAACGGACCCGGTTTTGTCCGGAGCGCGGCGAACGCGTAACTGACTGGAATTTCGAGCAGGTGCACAGACCGAAACACCGTGAGTTAAGGCGGACCGCCTTTTTCCGTAACGCCCGGCGCAAGAGAGAATCGTGGAAGCATTGTTCTCCGCGTGGCATAGTGCCGAATACGTGGCCGAACACAGCAAGGATGTAGGGTCGCCACGTCGCAAGCGAGGGGCGGCATGAGTCACGTGGTTACGCCGGGGAGAGCGAACAATTGAACGCCGTTGAAATAGAAGAAGCCATTTCGCAATTGGCGGATCAGGCGTTTGACCCCGAGAACTTTCCGTATGCCTTCCTCGAGGCTTTCGGCAACAAGGAGACGACGATCAAGAGGCTGCGCGCCGGCGCCTCGAACAAATCGGACCTTGGCGGAGTTCTTCAGACCAACAACATTCACATCGCCACATGCGACACGCGACAGATCACGAAGACGCTCAAGGCCCTGAAGGAGAGCCCCGCGACCTCAAAAGCGAAAGCAAAGTTCATCCTGGCGACCGACGGTGTGGATTTTGAGGCCGAGGACTTGGCGAGCGGCGAAACCGTTGCCTGTGCGTACAAGGATTTTCCCGACCATTTCGGCTTCTTCCTGCCGCTTGCCGGCATCAGTACCATCAGGCAAATCACTGAAAACGCCTTCGACATCAGGGCGACCAGCCGCCTCAACCGGCTCTACGTCGCACTCCTGAAGGAGAACCCCGCATGGGGAACGGCCGACCGGCGCCACGATATGAACCACTTCATGGCGCGGCTGATCTTTTGTTTCTTCGCCGAGGACACCGGCATCTTCAACAACCGCCTGTTCACCGACACGGTCGAGCAGATGAGTGCCAAGGACTCGTCGAACTCCCATGAGGTCATCAGTATCCTGTTCCGCGCCATGAACACCAAGGCCGCCGATCGGGCTGCGGCGAACATTCCCCGGTGGGCCGACGCCTTTCCTTATGTGAACGGCGGACTGTTTTCGGGCAGCCTGGACGTTCCGCGTTTCAGCAAGATCGCCCGCTCCTATCTTCTCCACATCGGCAATTTGGATTGGAAGAAGATCAACCCGGATATCTTCGGGTCGATGATCCAGGCGGTCGCGGAGGACGAGGAGCGCGGCGCGCTTGGCATGCACTACACGAGCGTGCCCAACATCCTCAAGGTGCTCAACCCGCTCTTCCTCGACGACCTGCGCGCGAAGCTTCAGGAAGCCGGCGCGAATCCACGCATGCTGCTCAACGTGCGCAATCGCATGGCGAGAATCCGAGTGTTCGACCCTGCCTGCGGTTCCGGCAACTTTCTCGTCATTGCCTACAAGGAAATGCGCGCGATCGAGGCCGAGATAAACAAACGGCGCGGCGAACCGGACCGGCGCTCGGAAATTCCCAAGACTAACTTTCGCGGCATCGAGCTGCGCGACTTTCCGGCGGAAATCGCACGTCTCGCTCTCATCATCGCCGAGTACCAGTGCGACGTGCTCTATCGCGGGCACAACTTGGCGTTGGCCGAGTTTCTGCCGCTTGACAAGCAGAACTGGATCACCTGCGGCAATGCGCTGCGGCTGGACTGGCTGAGCATCTGCCCGCCGACAGGAACGGGCGTGAAATTACAGACGGACGACCTGTTCAGCACACCATTGGATCAGGCACAGATCGACTTCGAGAACGAAGGAGGCGAGACCTATATCTGCGGGAATCCGCCTTACAAAGGAAGCCAAACGCAGACCAAAGAACAAAAATCAGACCTCGCCCAGGTATTCGACCCTTACGGTATCTCATCCAAGCAAATCGACTACGTTGGCGGTTGGTTTATGAAAGCAGCGGAATACGCCCAACACACGATGGCAGAGTCGGCATTTGTGAGCACGAACTCCGTATGTCAGGGGCGTATCGTGCCAATCTTGTGGCCCAAGATTTTTGAGACAGGCTCGATCATCCGCTTCGCGCACACCTCGTTCAAATGGGCTAATCTCGCCAGCTACAACGCCGGCGTGACCGTCGCTATCATTGGCCTTTCGAAATCAGAGTCCAAGAAACGCTATCTGTTTGATCTGAGTCGTGACGGTGAAACTACGGTCAGAGAGGCCAACAATATTACGCCATATCTGACTATCGGACAGAATATTCTCGTGACCGGCCAGCGAGAGAGTATCGCGGGCTTGCACGATATGTCGTTCGGAAACATGCCGGTTGATGGCGGGAATCTCCTCCTCTCGGCTGAGGAAGTTGAGGAGCTCCACCTGACCGAGAGCGAGAAAGATACCTTTATCCGTCGCATTTATGGGTCAGCGGAGTTCATTCGAGGCCTTGTACGCTATTGTCTTTGGATTACAGACGACCAACTCGAAACTACGCGGGCGATTGCGCCAATTCGCAGACGAATTGATGAAGCGCACGCCATGCGCCTTGCTAGCAAGGATTCTGGCACTAGAGAGATGGCAGTCCGAGCGCATCAGTTTCGAGAGATGAACGAGGCGAAGGCGCACACGCTAATTCTGCCGGGGGTCTCCTCTGAAGGAAGAGAGTATTTGCAGATTGGTCTTCTTGACAACCGATCCGCTGTAAGCAACCTCGCCTTTGCGCTTTACGACGCCCCGCTATGGAACATGGCTCTCATCGCCTCGCGTCTGCACCTGGTCTGGATCGCCACGGTGTGCGGCAAGCTGGAAACACGATACCGCTATTCCAACACCCTCGGCTGGAACACCTTTCCCATTCCCGCGCTCACCGAGAAGAACAAGGCCGACCTCACGCGCTGCGCCGAGAACATCTTGCTGGCGCGTGAGCATTTTTTCCCCGCGACAATTTCCGAACTCTACGACCCCGATCGCATGCCTGCCGACCTGCGCACGGCGCATGAGCATAATGACGAGGTGCTTGAGCGCATTTATATCGGCCGCCGCTTCAAGAACGACACGGAACGGCTGGAAAAGCTGTTCGACCTCTATTCCAAAATGACCGCCTCGGCGGGACCGGCCAGAAAACGAAAGGCAGAGACAGGAGCATGACCATTGACGTGAAATCAGTCCCCTCCATTTCGGTTTCCTACGCCCGGAATGGCAGCTCGACAAAGGCCAACGCTCTCGGCATGCGGCCGATGCAAGAGCGTGCGTACGAAAAACGCGGTGAGCAGTACCTGCTGATCAAGTCGCCGCCTGCGTCGGGCAAGAGCCGTGCACTCATGTTCATCGCGCTCGACAAGCTTCACCGCCAAGGGCTTAAGCAAGCGATCATCGTCGTGCCGGAAAAAGCCATCGGAGCGAGCTTCTACAACGAGCCGCTGACCAAGTTTGGCTTTTGGGAAGACTGGCGCGTGGAACCAAAATGGAACCTCTGCAACGCGCCCGGTGAGGACAACGGCGGAAAGGTCAAGTCCGTTGGGGCGTTTCTTGAGAGCGCCGACAAGGTGCTGGTCTGCACGCACGCGACGTTCCGCTTCGCCGTCGATGAATATGGCGTCGAGAAGTTCGACGACCGGCTGATCGCCGTGGACGAGTTTCACCACGTTTCGGCCAACCCCGACAACAAACTCGGCCTGCAGCTTGGCCAGTTAATCGCCCGTAACCGCGTGCATATCGTGGCGATGACCGGCTCTTACTTCCGGGGCGACGCCGAAGCCGTGCTCGCCCCGCAGGACGAGGCGAACTTCGACAGCGTCACCTATACCTACTATGAACAGCTCAATGGCTACGAATACCTGAAGCAGCTCGATATCGGTTATTTCTTCTATAGCGGCTCTTATGTGGATGACATCCTGAAGGTGCTCGACCCGGCGGAGAAGACGATCATCCACATTCCCAATGTCAATTCGCGCGAGAGCACGAAGGACAAGATCAGGGAGGTGGAGCACATCATTGGGGCATTGGGAGAGTGGCAAGGGATTGACCCCGCGACGGGATTCCAGCTCGTCAAAACGCCAGAAGGACGCGTACTCCGCATTGCTGACCTGGTCGATGACGATCCCAACAGACGCGACCGCGTTTCCGCTGCACTGAAAGACCCGGCGCAGAAGGACAACCGGGACTATGTGGACATCATCGTGGCACTCGGCATGGCAAAGGAAGGCTTCGACTGGATATGGTGCCAGCACGCGCTGACCGTCGGCTATCGATCGAGCTTGACCGAAATCGTGCAGATCATCGGGCGTGCGACCCGCGACGCACCGGGCAAGACGCGCGCGCGCTTCACGAACCTGATTGCCGAGCCAGACGCTTCCGAGGAAGCAGTCACCGAGGCGGTGAATGATACCTTGAAGGCCATCGCGGCGAGCCTGCTTATGGAGCAGGTGCTTGCGCCGCGCTTCGAGTTCAAGCCAAAGCACCAGGAAAACGGACCTACCCCCGGTTTCGACTACGGTGAAGGCGGTTATGACCCCAACAAATGCAATGTCGGCTTCAACGAGCAGACGGGGCAGTTCCAGATCGAGATCAAAGGACTCGCCGAACCCAAAAGCAAGGAAGCCACGCGGATCTGTCAGGAGGATTTGAACGAAGTTATTGCCGCCTTCGTTCAAGACAAGACCGCCCTTGAGCGCGGTCTGTTCGACGAGGAGCTGGTGCCCGAGGAGCTGACGCAGGTGCGTATGGGGAAGATCATCAAGGATAAATACCCGGAACTTGACGAAGATGGTCAGGAAGCAGTGCGCCAGCACGCCGTTGCCGCCCTCAACTTGACACAACAAGCCAAGCAGGTTGCGATCGGCGGCGGCGGGGACGACGCCGAGCAGGCCGCCAACACCGCCTTGATTGACGGCGTGCGCAGGTTTGCGATGGATGTGCGCGAACTCGACATCGACCTGATCGACCGTATCAACCCGTTCGGCGAGGCCTATGCGATCCTCGCAAAGACCATGAGCGAGGATAGCCTGAAACAAGTCGCGGCAGTGATTGCTGCCAAGCGCACGAGCTTGACGCCGGAGGAAGCGAAGGAGCTTGCCTTGCGCGCCTTCAGGTTCAAGAAGGAACGGGGACGGCTCCCCTCGCTCACCTCGCAGGATGCCTGGGAAAGGCGGATGGCAGAAGGCGCCGCCGCCTTCGTCCGCTACAAGGATGAGGGTCGCTATGAGTGACATCGACCTCGACGAACTGCGCTCGGAACTGGACGACTTCGCGGAGCCGGAGAAAAAAGGCGGACGCTCGGCCCGCGAGGAACGCATCATCGCCGGATTCGAAGAGATACAGCGGTTTGTCGAGAAACACGGTCGCGCTCCACAACATGGGGAAGATCGCGACATTTTCGAACGGATATATGCCGTGCGCCTCGACCGCATGCGCGCGCTTGAGGAGTGTCGTTCACTGCTCGCGCCGCTGGACCATCAAGGACTGCTCTCTAGCACAGAGATTGTCGCCGCCGCGTCGGCGGAGATGGTCGATGACGACGAGCTACTGGCCGAATTAAAGGGCGCGGCGGGTGCAGGCGGCATCACTGAGCTGCGGCACGTCCGCAAGAGCGCTGACAAACGGGCCGCCGAGGAAATCGCCAATCGCACCGTGTGCGAGGACTTCGAGAATTTCAAGCCGATTTTCGAACGGGTGAAGAGAGAGTTGAAGTCAGGCGTCCGTCATACGCTCCCCGTCCAGACTATGGACGAGATCAAGATGGCCGAGATTCAGAAGGGCGAGTACTTCATTGTCCAGGGTCAGATCTCCTACGTCGCCGAGGTGGGTGAGGATTTCAGGACGCAATATGACCGTCGCGACAGCCGGTTGCGCGTTATCTACGAGAACGGAACCGAAAGCAATTTACTGATGCGCTCCTTCCAGCGCGCGCTTCACCGCGACGCGGCAGGACGGCTCATCACGAATCCCGACACCGGGCCGCTGTTCGCCGAGAAGCTCGCCGACGACGATCTGGCAAGCGGCACGATTTATGTTTTGCGTAGCAAATCCGACCATCCAGTCGTCGCGGCCAACCGCGATGTTCTACACAAGATTGGCGTCACAGGGGGTAAGGTCGAGACACGCATCGCGAACGCGAACTTAGACCCTACCTTCCTGATGTCCGATGTGGAAGTCGTCGCCACCTATGAACTCTACAACATCAACCGAATTAAGCTCGAAAACCTGATTCATCGTGTGTTCGATCCCGCGCAGTTGGATATTGAAATCAAGGATCGCTTCGGCAACCCAGTCAGACCGCGCGAGTGGTTCCTCGTTCCTATTTTTGTTGTGAACGAAGTGGTCGAGCGCGTAAAGGACGGCACAATTACCCAATACGTTTACGACCCAAAGGCGGCGCGCCTCGTGAAGACAGCATCCTGAAGCGCAATGTACGAGAGAGTGGGACAACTGTTTGAATCGTCTTTGCGTGGCATGTCTCCCTGTTTCCCACCGGCGCAGTGGCATGACCAAAATCAGCGGAGGGGCCTAACCTCTAAAGGCTCGATAGGGGCAACATCAAACGGTCACCCGTGGGCGGTCGGAGGAACCGGAGCGCAACCCCAGAGCGCGGCGAATCGACAAGGAACACGATGGAGATGATCCCCCATCGGACCAAACCCCGCGACGGCGGCGAGATAGGGACCTCGATCGCGGATGGTGAGGATGAAACACGTCCAGAGGCGTGACCGGTACGCCAGACCCGCACCTGCGCTATTATTACACGTTTCCAGGAGCTTATGGAACAACGGCCCCCGATTTAGGGTCGGAGGAGGTCATTCGCGGTCGGATTTAGCGGCCCCGAAACCCAAAGTTCCTTGACATTAAACGCATCGTGTTTTATGATGGGTCATGTTACACGATGTACAAGACATAGACGCGACGACTGACAGGGGCATGGAGGCTGCGCCCCGGCCTCGGCCATGGGGACAAGACCGGCGACTGCAATTCATCGAATTCCGTTTGTTGTGGGACGGCAAAATCAATCGCGGCGAGGTCGCCGAATATTTCAACATCTCGGTTCAGCAGGCATCGCTGGATTTCGCCAAATACCTTGATTTGGCCAAACACAACATGGAGTACGACCGTCACGAAAAGGTCTATCGCGCGACCGAGCATTTCAAGCCGCTGTTTCTCGCGCCCGATACCCAGACTTATTTGAACGAGATCCAGGGCCTCGCCGCCGGGACGATTTCACGATCAGTAAGCTTTGTGCGAACCCGACCACCCTGTGATGTCGTGACGCTCCCGGTCCGCCGTGTGCGCATTGAAATGCTGTTGCCAATCCTCTGGGCAATCCGCGATGGCACAGAGATAGAAGTGACGTATCAATCGATGCGCACTCCCGATCCGACTCGTCAGTGGATTGCCCCGCATTCTCTGGCCTTTGACGGTTCTCGTTGGCACGCCCGCGCATGGTGTCATGGAAGTTCTCGATTTCGCGATTTCGTCTTGACGAGATTCCAGCAAATTCACGGACGCCGTATCAGTACTACGAACCCCCAGGACGATACGGACTGGCAGACCTTTGTCGTCATTGAGATCGAGCCCAATCCCAATCTGACGCCTAGCCAAAGAGATTCGGTCATTGCCGACTTTGGTATGCAGGACGGAAGGCTGTCCAAAACAATCCGCCGGTCGCTGGTTTCATATTTTGTGCGCCACCTGCGGATCGAAATACCGCAAGAGTCTCAGCCAATAGTATGGGCAAACCGGACGCAGTTCGAAGATTTAAGACACGACCCATGAAGCATCGCGAGCACCAACCCTAGAAGGAGCAAGACATGTCTGAAGCAGAAAAAAAATCACTCCATGTATTCTACGTGGACGCAAAACGCCACGAAAGTGCCAAGACCGCGCTCACCGGCGCGGAAATAAAGGCCATCGCCAATGTAGCCCCCAATTATCAGCTATTCCTCGAAGAAGAAGGGGACAAACCCGACAAGGGCATCGGCGACGGTGAAGCTGTGGGTATCACTGAACGCGTGAAACACTTTTTCGCTGTCCCACCAGCGACGTTTGGACTCTGATGATCGGCGAGCAATTCCAGCAACTGAAGGAATACCTTCAGGAATTCAAGCATCAAGACGCTGAAATTCAGCGTCGGGCCGATGGCTCATACCTCATTACGATTAAGGGGTTCGATTTGCCCGAGGGCTGGAATCCTAAGAAGGTCGACATTCTCTTCGTCGCGCCTCCCGGATATCCCGCTGCAAAGCCTGACTGCTTCTGGGTGTCGCCGCCGGTACGCCTTCCCAATGGCGCGATTCCGCAGAGCGCCAACGAAGGAACTCCATTGCCGTACGATATGACACCGGGCCGCCCATTGACGTGGTTTTCCTGGCATCTGCAGACCTGGGATCCGAATCGTGACCGGCTTGAACAGTTCTATCGGGTAATTCTTCAGCGACTGGACCCGCCTCGATGATCGAGCTCAGGTTTCAGGATGGAGATGCCAGCCGAATTATCGGTGAGCTCGTAGGCAGAGAGACCGAGCGCTGCGCTATCTTGCTGGCATCCCGCGTTGCTCTGCCGGAGATGGACCGTCTCGTCGTATCCCGCATCGACTTTCCTGCCGACGAAAATTATTCGGACCGGTCGCTCATAAGTGCGCAGCTCAAACCGGATTATATTGCGCAAGTTGGCAAAAGGGCCGCTCGCGAAAATCTTTCCGCGATTTTTGCGCACTCGCACCCAGGGTCTGCTCCGCCGGAATTCTCCGAAATAGATGATGATGGTGAGATACATCTAGCGCGTTTCTTGTCCGTGCGTGCGCCCGACACAGTGCATGGCGCCGTAGTGGTCAGCGCCGGGGGCTGGTGCGCGCGGCGCCTGGGTGAAAAGACTCCAATGCGCGTCGTGTCGGTCGGGCCTCGATTGCAAGTGCTCTTCGACATCGATGGCGCGTCAGGTTCCACGCCGTTGAAATTTGACCGCCAGGTCAGGGCACTGGGCTCCGCCGGCCAAAAATATCTTGAGTCACTCACTGTCGCCATAGTGGGTCTGGGTGGCACAGGCTCTATTGCCGCTGAACAGTTGGCGCATCTCGGCGTGCGCAAGTTCATCCTCGTAGATCCCGATCGCATTGAGACGACCAATCTTAACCGTGTCGTTGGCGCACACGTAAGCGATGTCAACCGGTACAAGACGGACGTGGCTGCCGACATGATTACGGGAATCACGTCGGACGCTGTGTGTAGGCGCGTCGTCGGCGATGTGACACGAACGGCGATTGCTCGTGAACTGCGCGCAGCCGACTTTATCTTCTCGTGCACTGATTCCCATGGGAGCCGCGCGGTAATTCAACAGGTCGCGTATCAATATCTCATTCCCTGCGTCGACATGGGTTCAATCATTACAGCTAGAGGAGGTCAGATCGCAGGCATACACGGCCGCGTTCAGGCACTCGCGCCCGGACTGCCGTGCTTCACATGCTGCGGGTTGCTGGATTCCGAAGAGGTCAGGCGAGACATGATGAACGCCGAAGAGCGAAGCCGGGACACGTATATTCAGGGAGCACATGAACCCGCGCCCGCCGTCATCTCCATCAACGGGACCGTGACCTCGATGGCGATGACAATGTTTCTGGCGATGATGGTCGGCATTCCAAGCGCAGCCAGGCATCTTATCTACGACGCGCGGCCCCCGTCATTGCGAGCCGTTTCGTTCACTAGCAATCCAAATTGCTATGTTTGCTCCTCACGAGGTGTTCTCGCGCGAGGAGATTTGCAGCCTTTGTTCACGCGGGACGATTGACATGGCGATACGCGAATTTTCGCCGGAGGGCACGCCGCGCGCGAAAATCGCTTTCGTCGGGATGGTACCATCAAACGAAGATTTGGACAGGTTTCGCGACCGGGGCTTCCAATGCGACCCATCGAATCCTGATAAACTTCGCGATCTCGCATACGTGGCTCAATTAGATGCCGTAATCTGGACGCAGGACCCGCAGAAGCTTATCAGTTTGCCCCGACAGTTAGGCTCGGTTGTTCCTTGCCTCTTGGACTATGATGTTAGGGTCTACATTCGGCTCGCGACCGACAAGGCCAATACCGATACACCGCGCAAGCTCGTCGTAAACGCACTCTTAGATAGCAAGATTCCGGTTGCCAATCTTCGCCCAGATGAATGGCAGAGAATGCCGAAGAATGAGCGCGAGAGAGAACGCAGTTTTCTCTTGCCCTGTGTTTACGTTTTCGACACGGCATCATCTTGGGTCGATATTGCAGCTTTAGTATGTGATCGCCCCGCAAGTTCATCGCCGAAATCTGGTTTGACCATTGACGAAGATGTTCTTCTCGACCGGTTTGGCGATAGTGGGCACGCCGAGCGTGTCATATTGCTCAAACGAGCGTTCTGGAATTGCTCCGAGCTCCGGCTAACATTACTTGACGGTGGTATGTCGGGAGCTCCGGTCTTCAAGGCCTATGCATCATCGGATGCCGGATTGGTGCAACGTGGCGCAACCGGAGCCTACCCTCATCTCTATTTCGTAAAAATTGGCCCGCGTAAGAAGATCATTGATGAGTATGACAAATATTGCGGTCACATATTTGAATATGTGCCTTTCCACCTCGGACCTCGCCTGCGACGGGATCGCTGCAATCTCGGATCAACGCTAGGAATCCTTGTGGGCGACTTCGTCGAAGGTTCCGAGTCTCTGATCGCGTGCGCGCGTGGCGGGCGCTGTGGGCATGCCATTGCCAATCTCTTCGATAAGACTTTGGGAGGCTGGAGGAAGCAAGACTACGTCGACGATCAACGGACCCTTAGCGCCTTTTTAGAGGAGAAGTGGCAGGTTGAGGGGCAAAGCCAACTAATAGAATTGCCTGCCCGGCGGATACCACTCGTTCAAAAACTTAGCGCTGATATTAGCATCGAGCCCTTGAAAGAGATATTCGATAACCTCGGGAGGACCGCACCTAAAGTTGCGCCGGCACACGGCGATATGCACGCGACCAACGTTCTCGTCCGACACGGTGATGCGATCCTCATTGATTTCGAGAAATTGGAACAGCACTTCCCGCTTACGTATGACCCTGCGTCCCTCGAAGCGGGGCTTCTGGTTGAAGGATTCATCCAAGACCTGAAGAAGAAGAAATTTACGCTCAAGAAACTTGTACGGATGATTGAGCCCCTCTACGAGGAGGACGCCCTGAAGATAGGGCAGACGACTTTCTGTAGACCGGGCGATCCCACGGAGTGGTTTTATAATGCGGTGAATCAAATTCGGACGTTGAGCTGGTCGGCTGAAGAAAAGCCCGGCCAATACGCCCTGACGCTCGCGCTATGCCTAATTCGCAAAGGTTGCAACCCGCACATCGATCTCGAAGCGAAAGAACCAAACACCTTGCGGGCAATCGCGTTCTTCTTTGGTCAAAAAATTCTGCGAGCAATGGCCTCGACTACGGAGACCCTTCCCCAGGGGCCTAAGCATCGATCGGCGGATGTGGGACAATGACCAATAGCTTCACCATCAAAGCCAGAGTTGCCTCACGCGCGGACGCCAGCGCGTACCTGAAGCAACCAGGGGACGCAGTCATTGTGGATCGGCAAGGCCCACGGTGGCTGATCATGTCATGCCCCTGTGGGTGCGGTTCTGAGCTGCCGGTAAACCTCGACCAGCGCGCTGGTCCTGCATGGCGTCTGTACGAATCCCCGAAGGGAACAAGCGTTTATCCCTCCGTGTGGCGCGATACCGACTGCAAAAGCCACTTCATCATTTGGCGTGGCAAAATCCTGTTATTTGGACCGCGAGGAGACGATTGGTGGCTGGATGAAGGAGAGCTCAGTGAGGCCGAGCTGCTCTACCGGGTACTCGAAACCCTATCCGTTCATGAACAATCAATCGAAGAGATATCCGATCAAATTGCCGGCTGTGTGCCTTGGGATGTTTTGCGATGTTGCCGAAAGCTCTGCCGAAAGGGCAAGGCCATCGAAGGATCGGGTCAGTCGAAAGGCCGCTTTCGGCGAAGTTAGCTGATGGACGACTTGCTTGCGGACGGCGGCTATTACGCCGGAAGGCGGTCCGGCAAGCCGGGAAGACCGCAGGCAAGAAAGTTGGGCGTAAAAGCCGGTCCTAGGAAGCATCCGGCCTGTGCGTTCCGAACTGGCGCTCCGCTCAAGGACGTAGAAAGCGAGTTTGAAACCATGCTTCCAAATTATGAGGATAGCGTACAGAATCTAGCCATTAGAGGAGCGACCCGAGGTACAAATCTGATCGATCGCCGCCACCGCTGCGCCTATGACACCTTCAAAGTTGCGCTGCACTGAGACAGCAGGCTTCTCTGGTGCCTCCTGCGGCTCCATCGAATATCTGGCCGGTACGACCCGCTTGAGTTCAGAAAGAGCGTTTCTGGCGATTTCCCCTTTGCGCCGTGCCGCGTCAAGTAAATCGAGCCATTCATTTCTTCGCTCCATATCAGCATGCTCTCTTCTGAAATTGTCGTTCGTTGGCCGTGGAGAGGTCCTTTGAAGTCACGAAAATCCATCTCTTAGGCCTTAGCAATCATTTAATCAACTGGCAGTCGCTTTCAAAACGGAAATTCGGAATGAAAGGTAGCTCACCACTCTCCTTTGGGGCCAGCCGCGTCCTAGTTGTCGCTCCGCTGTCGGACGTCCGACATCCCGTTGCACAATCGTCGTTACACGGCATTCCCAAAACCTGCACGAAGCTCCCCGTCGAAGACGTTCTCACCGGACCCAACTTCCGCAGAGCGTCCGTTAAGTCTGCGGTTCCCAAGGAACTCCTCAACTACGTCTCGCCCTTTCTCCCTCAGCTATTATCGCCGCCGATTGTTTTTCGCGCGGGTCGCCGGCGGGCGTCTTAAGCCTCCGGTCCCGCACGGGCCGCGCCAGCGTAGGTGTCACGAAACGCCCGTGCAGTCTGGTTCCTCCGGCACGCCTACCGGCCCCCCGCGCCGTCCTCCTTTTCCCCTCCGGGTTGAGTTTGCTCTCCGGTTTTCGCGAGAGAGCAAACGTCAACTGCGAAAAAGGAGAGACAACATGGAAAACCAAATCATCAACGGCGATTGCACCAAGGTCCTCAAGACCATCGCAGACGAGAGCGTTGACTTCGTCCTGACCGACCCGCCGTATTTCGTCCGCTACAAGGACCGCAGCGGTCGAACGATCGCCAACGACAACCGACCCGAAAGCGTTCTCGGCGCCTTCGATGACCTCTACCGCGTCCTGAAACCCCACACCTTCTGCATTTCATTCTACGGCTGGAACCGCGTCGACGCTTTCTTCCGCGCCTGGAAGGGCGCTGGCTTTACGCCCGTCGGACACATCGTCTGGCACAAGAATTACGCTTCCAGCACGGGCTTCCTGAAGGCCCGTCACGAGCAGGCTTACGTTCTCGCCAAGGGCCGCCCCGCAAAGCCCGCCAGCCCGCTCGACGACATCCGGCCCTGGGAATACACCGGCAACCGGGCACATCCCACCGAAAAAGCAGTCAGCATTCTCGAACCACTCATCCAGACCTTCTCACGCCCCGGCGACCTGGTGGTGGATCCATTCTTTGGCTCCGGCAGCACCCTCGTTGCAGCCGCTCTCGCGGGCCGCTCTTATCTCGGCATCGAACTCGAATCCGGCTACTGCCAACTCGCCGAGAAGCGTCTCGCCGGAGTTGCCCGTTTCATACAGCGGCAGGTCGCGGCCTGACCAGAGAACGCGACCAGCGGCAAGCCCGCTCCGCCCGCACCACTGCTCTCCGCGCTCTACTGCGCCGGGAAACAGCGGGACACCATGCTCCCGCCCCGGCGCGCCGAGGATGGCACCATCCTTCAGGCTTCCACCACAACCGGCAGGGCATGCCCGCCGCTCCATTCCAGCCCGCAAGCGGTACGGGAACCCGTCCGCCAGGGCAAATGTTGCAAATCAAATCCGCTGCGAATCCGGTCACCAACGGTGAACACCACGGTTACCGAGGCCTGCCCTTGAAATGACGCTGCTACGAGTCTATGCGGGCCTATTTATGATAGTTACTGTCTAACAAGGGAGAACGGGATCATCATCTGGTTTGTACTGATCAGGTGTAAGCACTTCAAAAGTGATTCCCTCTGCGGCGAGTTGCGTCCGCGCAGCATTTAGATTGGCCGATGGCCCAGAACCCCCTTCCATCACCGCGAGCAGCGCGATATCTGGGCGAAGCCTACGAGCAAGTGTGACGAAATCCTCGATATCGGTCAGTCGCAGGGCGTGCCATGACGACTTGACTTCACAAAGTACGGCTTGGCCGTCGAGAACGACAAGCAAGTCAGCCTCTGCGTCAGAACTGTCCGATTGAGGCGTAAAGCCGAACATTGTAGGTTCGACGAAGATGATCGAACGCCTTGACCGCGCGCATAACGCCGACAATACCCAGATAAGCGACAGGACGCTGTGGTCTCGCAGACTCTCGGTCAGAAATTCGTTAGGACGGAATAACCAACGGATGTTGACAGGGGCTTGTGCTACCTTCTTGCATACCTCACATGAGAGTTCCGGCGATAGCGCGCTGAGATCAATCCAGTTTCTGTGGTGACATCTTCCGCACGTCCATTGATGCCCCTGAAACATCATCTGCCGATGACGTAGCTCAATAAGGCAAGCATCGAGGGAGTCCTCCTCGTGCTGGTTCCAATCAACATCTGGGTCTGAACTTCCCGACCGGGGATTGGCCGCCCAATACCTTTCGCGATAGGCTTTCCACGTATCCTTGAGGGCGTCATAGCTCACAAACTGCAGCGGCTTCCGAAGCGTCCGAGCCGCTTTGACGATCATATCCGCAAGCACCTGCCTTTCGCCCTCTTGCCGCAAATCGAAAGCCTGACAGTGCGATTTCTTTCGCAGGCGATTAACGCTGGGTGTTACGTCGTCTATTGACAGGCTTGGTGTCCCGCCGAGTTTGGCAAACATATCCTGCAGGAAAGGGTGCAAGAGAAATTGGCTGGCCTGAGGAAGTCCTCCAGCCATACCCAGAATTCCCGTGAGGTAACGTGCCTCATTCGATGGTTCTGTCCAAGCTACTTTGCTTGGAGGTTGAATCTGTCCATACTCGGCGCTCCGTTCAGCGAAAGCGCCGTCTCTCGCCAACGCGTATTGCATCGCTTCGGAAGCGGTCGGAACCGTGATTGTTTCAACTGGGTGATCTGTGCAAACACAGATTGCCAGATTTCCATCACGACTTCGTCTTACGGAAGGTGTTAGAACATGCTGCGGCGCACTCACAATGGACGTCTTGAAAGCACCCGCCATTCGCCACCGGCGCGGCAGTATCCACCGATTGTCATCCATGAAATGCGGACCGGGGCCGTCATACTCGAAGGTGAAATCCATGCACCAATAGCCTTGTGTGAACATTTGTCGTGATGGAGCATCTGAAAGATGGTCGGGTATTGCCGCTGGAGGGCGGGCAGCCGGCGGCGACCACGGAAAGCTGACCCACTCAGGTCGTGAAAATCGTCCGCCACCGAAGTGGCTATTTTCCCTTGCAACCTGAAGTGCATTGGCCGGCGGAACAAGGGCATCGAGTCCAGTCACCCTTTCAGTCCTGACTGCGCTCCATGGCTTTGTTGACAACACGAGTTGCCGAGCTTCTTCTAGTTCGTCATTACTGACTGATATGGACCGAATCGTGACCTGTGGCTGGCCGCCGCCGCCAGCGTTGACATGGTTGCGACGCTTCAGTAGGTCGCCGAGGATCGCCAAGAACTCAGGGTCTCTGAGTTGTGCCAATTCGACACGCAAGCAGCACAGGTCAGTATCTAGCCAGGCGGGAATCAGTAGGCGCGCATTCCAGAACAGTAGGCGGTCGGCAAAGCTATCACCGACCACAAGATTGAACGACCCGCTCCAGGAATGCGAACGAATATCCAGTTTTGGTGCAAAAAGCACCGACGCCAGCGAAAGACTTATAGCCCGCCCTGCAGCGAACTCCTTAAAGGCAGCCTGCTCATTATCAATCGCGTCAAGTTGGGGCGGGACACCGTTTCTGCGATCAGCCTTCCTTTCTGGGGCGACGATTGTGAGCAAAGTTGCTGCTTGAACGGCATCGGCTGGATACATGCCAGTGGCCAGGCTCCAAAGATAGGTGCCAACATTATCCGTCAGGAACCGTGACGGCACCTCCGTATGCCAACTGTCAATGATCTTGACCGGCGCACGGCCGCCAACAGCCATTGGACTATGACGCGCTAGCCGAAAGACGACCGAAAGCGAGGAGAGTGGTAAGAAGCCATAGTTTGGTTTGAAGCCAAAGACATCAAGCCTCGGCTCGCGGTCCATCTCGTGAAAGACATATTGGGACGGCGAAAGCCGTTCATGCACCTCTAAAACGTCTGCCTTGCCCAGCGGCACATACGAATAAACGATATCTGGGTCGTATGTCTCTAGCCACGGCCAATAGCTTGGCGCGATGCGTCCGCCCATGCAGGGCACGATCAGACTGAAGCGCCCACCCCAACGGCTATAGCAATCAGCGAAGATACCATCTAAAGCGAGATGCGCGTGTTTGCCGTCTTCGATTAGGAAGGCGACGCGCAACGGCCTTGACCGAGCCCAGCCATTAAGTTCGCGCGGCACCCTAAACTGCCTCCATTGACTCGCGCGCCAGCGTAGGCGCGATGGAGCACCATACCCGGACAGCGCCGGGGGAGTCCAGTCCCGCTATTGCCAGCTCGCCGAGAAGCGTCTCGCCGGCGCGTCCCGGTTCATACAGCGGCTCGCGCCGTGACCAGAGAACACAACCAACAGCCGCGAGACACAGCTACCGACGGCGGCAGAGAGCGAGAGCGGCGGGGCAGAATATCCTCGTAGCCTAAGTGTCGATCGTGTTTCATAAACATCCTCCAGTGGTTTAAACCACTGGAGGCATCTAGCTCAATTTGCTAGCGTCTTCAGTAGAACACTGTGGTGTTTAACCAACATGTTAGCTAATGTATGAATGTGGATCGAGCGGGGCTTACACATACAACCTATCTAGCGCACAAATTAGCACATAAAAAGATTTACACTAACAATATCAATTATATCAATACATTAGAATGTGGCTAATCCGTCTCATAACCTGAAGGTCACAGGTTCAAATCCTGTCCCCGCAACCAATCTTCTAAGAAGTAACCCCTTGTGTTACAAGGGGTCGTCTTTTTGCATGATGTAAGACTGTTGCCAATAATATCCTTGTGATAGACTAAAAATGGCTAGCACGTAGCTAGCGCAATTAGCACGCACAGGGACGACGGCATGGAATCACACACAATCCTTGGAGACAAAGTCCGGCTATATCTCCGCCCAGAGAGCAGTTGTTGGCACGGCGCCACCTACTGGAAAGGAAAAAACCATCGCAAGAGCACCGGAGAGAAAGACCTCGATCGTGCTAAAGTCTTTGCCGAAGACTGGTATCGGAAACTGACTGGAAAGCCCAAGCCAACCCCAAGAACGCCCCAAGCGTCTATAAATGAATCGGGTACCCACAAAATCCTTAACGGCAACGTTCAGCTCTTCCGCAGGGCCGAGGACGGCCCTTGGCACTGTGCCGCCTCTTTTGGCAACAGTACTCAGGTTCGCAAGAGTACCAAAGAGACGAGCCTTGCCTTGGCCAAGCAGGTGGCCGAGGACTGGTACCTGGACATGAAGGGCAAGGCCCGTGCAGGACTGCTCGAAAAGGACAAGACCTTTGCCGAGGCCGCCGAGAAATTCTCGGAGGAATACGAGGCCGTCACCAAAGGTCATCGTAGCCCTAAATGGGTGCAGGGCCACAAAGACCGCATCCGGCTTCATCTGCTGCCCTACTTGGGCAGCAAGCCCTTGCCTGAAATCTCCGCTGGTGTTGCGCAGGAATACCGCGCCCATCGCATGACTCAGCCCGAGGATTGGAACGAGGAGGAGAAAGGGCCACGGAATCCACCAGCACGCAATACCATTCATAACGAAATCGTGACCTTGAGCATGATCCTGAAAACCGCTCATCGTCATGGATGGATCGATCAGGTTCCTAATCTCTCCGATCCCTACCGCCGCCAGAGCAAGATCGAACACCGCCCTTGGTTCACACCCAACGAATACAAGCAGCTTTACGAGGCCACGCGGAAAAATGCCGCGACCCCGAAAAGCCCGCGCTATAAGTGGTACGCTGAACAACTGCATGACTTCGTCCTGCTCATGGCGAATACAGGCTTGCGCCCGGACGAAGTCAGTCTGCTCCAGTTCCGCGATGTTGAAATTGTCGATGATGATTATACTGGCGAGCGCATTCTGGAGATCGAAGTGCATGGCAAGCGCGGCGTCGGCTATTGCAAATCCATGCCGGGAGCCGTGCTGCCCTTCGAGCGCCTGCGCGACCGCAAGCGTCATAAAACCGTGACTGCGGAGGATGGCAAAACGACCGAGGTACTCGCCATCCCCGATTCAAAAGACCTGCTCTTCCCGAACGAATTTAAAAAGATGTTCAATAATCTCATGGAAGAAAACGATCTGAAGCTTGACCGCCACGGCAAACCCCGCACGGCTTATAGCCTGCGGCACAGCTATATCTGTTTCCGCCTTCTGGAAGGCGCAGACATTTATCAGGTAGCTAAAAACTGCCGCACCAGCGTCGAGATGATCGAGAAGCATTACGCAGCACATCTTAAGGATATGATCGACACCTCTCTGGTCAACGTGCGCAAGCCGAAGCGGCAGGTCGAACGACAGGCCCGCGAGGATGCAGTAGGGGAAGGCTGAAGAGCCTCCCCCGAATTCTCTTTCTCCGTCAGGCCGGATAGGCAGCTATCCGGGCCGACAGCTCCCGCCCCATGGGCCATAAGGGAGCTGGAGGGGCAAGATCAGGGCGATAACACCGGCCACCCGCGCCGTTCTCCTTTTTCCCTCCGGGTTGAGTTTGCTCTCCGCTTTTCGTGGAAGAGCAAACGTCAACTGCGAAAAAGGAGCACATAATGAAAACCTGCACCGTCAACGACAACGACCAATCGACCAGACAAGACATCCACGCGCGCATCACGGGCCAGATTGTCGCCGCTCTTGCCATTCGCTACGCACAGCGCGCCGTGGATTTTCTGAACGGTATGCAGTGAACAAGCGTGTGAGAAGTCATCCCGGTTTGAAAGTCGGCTTCGCCTTCATTGCGCGGGCCTTCTCTATCACCCGCAGTAGTGCCGGGGGCCGCCGCCGCGCCAGCTCAGGGGCTCCCCCGTTCAGGAACTCGCCATCGAGCCAATATTCCTTTGAACCATCCGCGCGCTCAACGGCGGGACCATCTTCCCGGTGGGGCTTCCCGTCACAAAACCATTCCTTCGAACCGTCGGCCCGTTCGATGGCCGGTCCGTCCTCGCGGTGTATCTTGCCGAGTCTGTACCACCAGAACTCATCGTAGTGACCACTCGGACCGGGCCGCATGATTGCTGGACCGCGTTCACGATGGAGAACGCCGTGGAGAAGGAACCGCGCCGTCCCATCATCATCGACGACTATCTCGACCCCATCGTCTTGCTCTTCCCTCTCTGTCACTCATAAGGCCCACCCTCAGTCTGAAGCATACCAGAAGACTCTTAACGATCCGTTAACGTGCTTGCGGAGGGCAGCGCACGAACGGCGGTTTTTCGCGGGATCGCTCGACCGACCGAACGGGCACCGATGAATCAATCGCCTGCTGCCAGTTCTTTGGTCGCCTTTCCAGTGTTGTCAGCATTTCGCCTGAAGCCGTGTTTACAAATCCCTATGGCATCGTCTGAGCCCTGCCATGCGCGGGCGCTTCCCGCGTAAACAGGAATAATCGGTTCCCCCTAAAGATACTGTAATCGGGTTCGGAGCCAGTTTATAAGTAACGGTCGGCTGCTCTTAAATGCACCGACGCTGGCTCAGCAACAAAGGAAGGAAACTAGATTATGTCTTATCATGTCGGACTTGATGTTTCATTGGATAGCGTTTCGATCTGCGTCGTAGATCAGGAAGGAAGTGTTTTTCGCGAGGGTAAAACAGGATGCGATCCAGGAGAAGTTCTCCGTTTTCTGGAATCATGCAATGTGCCTTTAAAACGGGTTGGGTTGGAGGCTGGCAACCTGTCCATCTGGCTATATCACGGCCTCTTGGCTGCTGGCCTGCCGGTCATGTGCATTGAAACCCGTCATGCCGCCGCCGCTCTCAAGGCTCAAAACATCAAAACGGATCGAAACGATGCTCGCGGGCTTGCGCAAATCATGCGAACAGGTTGGTTTAGGGCTGTTCATGTGAAAAGCCATGCCAGCCAGAAGCTGCGCGTGCTTCTACAGAGCCGCCGTTGCCTGCTCGACAAAAGGCTGGACATTGAAAGGCAGATTCGCGGAACGCTGAAGACCTTTGGCATGAAGACCGGCGTCGTGACGTCAGCTACATATGAGTCACGCATCCGGGAATTAATTATGAATGACACGGAACTACAAACATTTTTGGAGGCGCTGCTTTTGACTAGAAGGTATATGTCGGAGCAATGCCTGAAGATGGACAAAATGATTATAGCCATTGGGAAGAACAGTGAGGTTTGCCGCCGCTTGATGACCATTCCTGGCGTCGGCGTGTTGACGGCGCTTTCATTCATGACTGCTGTTGATATACCGGAACGCTTCAGGAAATCACGAAACGTTGGCGTCGCTCTCGGATTGACACCTCGGAAATATGCTTCAGGTGAGGTTGACTATGACGGCCACATCACCAAATGCGGTGATTTTATGGCGCGCAATCACCTTTTCGAGGCAGCCAAGTCTCTCATGTGTCGCGTACAGAAATGGAATGCACTCAAGGCATGGGGCATGCGCATTGCCAAGCGCAGCTCGATGAAAAATGCTTGCGTCGCTGTGGCGCGCAAGCTTGCGGTCATCATGCACCGGATGTGGATTGATGGTACGGAGTTCCAGTGGACCGCCGAACCAGCAGTTGCGGCCTAGACAAAGGAGATCAGAAGTAATTCACTAAAGTTTGTCGCCATTGTGTTGGCGGCGCTAATGTCCGACAGGACGGGGAAATGGGGTAAGGACGAGGGGAGACCCGTGATGCAGTTGGATATAGCAATCACGACCTCAAGATAGTCCTACCCCACTACTCTTAAGGACCGTATGCTGTGGCGACCCGGTCAATGAACAAAGCCTGGTGCCGACCACGTAGAGAAGCATGTGACCTGTCAGATATTGCTCCGCATTAGGCGCATTCCTCTCCTTTACTCGACGGAACCGGGATCGATGCTGCAATCGGCCGGTAGGCTATTTTGTTGTCGCCGTTGCGGTGTTGTCATAGCTCTTTCTCTTTGAAGGCGTGTTTACAAACCCGTATGGCATCGTCTGATTCCCATGCCATGCGCGGGCGCTTCTCGCATCAACAAGAAGCCTCGGTTCCCCCACCTCTGCATCGGGATTGACACTAAGAAAAAAGTGGCTTGACAAAAACCCGATTAGAGAAGGTCTCCCCCAATTTTCCTGTTGACGCCGCGCCCTAACGCATAGCGACGGGGACTCATCCCATAAGGGATTTGTTCAAACACGAAAAAAGGAGAAACGACTAATGACAACACAAACCGAAACGACCAAAGAAAAACAGATACCGGCTTTCTACATCTTCGACACCGTCGAGAGCGGCGGCAAGAAGGAAAACAAGCGCGTCGGCGCCGCCTTCGCCCACAAGAAGGGCACCGGTTACAGCTTCCTCATCAACGGCAAACGCTACGCGGCGTTTCCGCCCAAGGTGAAGACCGCAACCGAAACCGTTCAACCAGAAGGGGAGGGCGCGTAAGCGCTCTTCCTCCTTTCACAGGAGGTCATCATGCACTACGAGGTACAACAGTACGCGCCAGTCGACGGCTGGAAGAACACCTGGTTCTACAACGAAGGCGACGGCCTGTTACAAGCCGAAACCTTCACGACTCGGGAAGAAGCCGAAGCAGCGCTCGACGAATTCTTCGCTGATATCGCCGAGGACATCGCAGCGGGCTTCTGCCCACCCTGCAGTCGCGCTGAATTCCGCGTCTGGTACGTGTCAGGCCCTACAACGCTCGACCAAGTGAACACGGCAGGAGGTGCACTGTGATCCGGCGCCCCGAACCCCACCGCTTCGACTGGAACGGCACTCTTCTCGAAGTCACCTATGACCCCGAATGGCTGCCACCTCAAATCCTTGGCGAGGACATCGCGCACCTTGAGGTGCGAAGCATCTATCCGACGGATGCGCCGCTCCCGATCACCGAGACCGGCTACAGATCGCACTTCATTGCAGCGTCCGCGATTGCCGCCGCCGGTGGACCCGTCGCCTATGTCGACGCGTGGCTGACCGTCGAAAGCAAATCTCGCGGCTGGCGGCAGCGTGAGGCGTCCACGCGGCAGTTCGCCCTCTTCTGACGCCGATCCTGACGCTCCGGCACCACCGCGACGTGACGCCCACCGCTAAGGCATGGGCGTGTAATAGATAATCGTGCACCATAGAGCGATTACGAGAGCTGGAATGTAGCAAGAGAGGAGCGTGGTGGCGTGCAAGCGCCCGAACACTCCGACATTGCGTCGGCCTACGGTCACATTAAATTCAGGGGCGCATTCCCTTATCCGCTTGGTCAGAATTTTCAATTGGAATCCCTGCCGGACCTGAACATACATCCAGATTATGCTGATTAGTATTCCAATAATGCTGACTTTTATTATTAGAGATCTGCCATATGTGACGGCTTGTGAGCCGGGCGATAAGAACGTGGCTTGATAAAGGGTAAGCACTCCGGCAACGAGAAATGACTGAAACAGTAGAAAAAAGTTCAGTCGGTCATTGAAGTTCTTATCTTCGTTTAATCCGTGCTGCCAGAGTCTCTCGCGTTGCTCTTTCTGTTCCTCGCCAACGCCTGTCAGGCTCTCCTCATCTTGTTTTGTCGCCCCTGTTTTCTCCCGCTGCCACGCGTACATTTCTTTTCCCTTGATAGCAACAAGAGACAAGATGCCACCGAGAAGTGACAGACAAAACCATATGTTATTCATGATGTAAGTCATGATGCTGGTCATGATGTTAGCCATGTCACTTTCCGCTCCAATCGGTCATGCGATGCCGTAGCATCCGGAATGTTCTTTTGTAAATCCCGTTTCAGACTTGCGCCAAGACTATTGGGTTTGCAAGGGAGAAGGTTCTCGCTGAGGTGATGCACTACGTGCAGCGGCAGAACACCGATTTGAGGCGCTGCATCGACAGAGCTAAAAGCTGGCCCGAATAAGAAGTCGCGGAAGAAGGAGGGCGCAAAGCGATCCCTAGAGCCCGTTTATGCCTACTAACATTCTGTGAATTAACGGCGGTGATGCTACATAGACCTAGTGGATCGAATCAAACGCTCAGTCCCTGACGTGCAATCGGCAACCCATTCAACTAATTCAAAAGCGGCGGTATCCTCGGTCTGAGTTGCACGATTGTGAGCTAACCGATAGTCACATAGACGCTGACGACATAGTAACTTTTCTCTTTACAGAACCATGAAAAGCACTTAGGGTAGCTATACTATTCTACAACACCTAGAAACCGAGATATTTTATAGAAAGAGAATAATACTACTATGTCTCTATTGAAGAGCTTGAAGGATAAATTTAACGCCGTCGCCCCCGCCGCCCCCGTGATCATGACCTGCGGCGGTTTGGGAGTCAGTGGTATTGCGGTGACTTTTATGATAGCTGCGTGGCCTCTGGGCCTCGCCGTGTCGCTAGCGTTTGGCGGAGTTGCTGTAGGCGGGGGGATCATCAGCGCGATCGGCTTGAAAAAGTATGGAAGCTGGGAAGAAGGTTTGTGTTAGTTACTCAGACAGTAAACGGGGGCGCATCGTCGGCGGCTAGGGTCAGAACCCCGGACCGCGCGGCCGTGGCCGTATGACCACGCGCCGTTTCGCTTGTTCGCGACGAATATTTTCGAGCGATATCACTGCACCGTGCCATTCCACGGACCCGGTCTGCGCTTGAGAAAGCTCTCTTACGATCAGGTCAAACAATGCGGACAGTTCCGCGTCGGTGAGATCTGTCAGTTCCATGCGTGTTATCAAGTTCATTGCGTTTTCTCCTTCTGTACTGAGGCCCCGACGACCGAGGCCTTTCGTGCTTGAGGGAGAACCCGGCCAATGGCGTGAGCCGCATCCGACATGCTTTGCATGTGAGGACCGCAACGAAGAGAAGGAGCCTTGCGCTTGCGGCTTCACACGCCGGCCGTGCTAAACCGGATCTTTGAAAGGCCTGTAAAAGGGGAATCGGCAGAAAAAGGAAACGTGTTCTAATGTCCGCGCATTGAATTGCGCACTCGCACACCGACTGGACGCAGGTTGTTCACCGCCTATTGTACCGGAGTCTCTCTCGGGCTTCGCGGAAGGCCCGGTCAGGGATTGAAAGCGCTGAACTAATATTTCGAGAACTTGGGCCTCATGGGAACATCGGCCAAGATGATCGATGACTACGGCGGCCACATCATGCCTGCAAAGAATGCCAGCGGACAGGCAGTATACGCACCAGAAAAGACAACAGCAGGAGCAGCAATGCGCCCTTACAACCTTGTGGTGGACTGAACTTAAATGAAGGCGGTTCTGTTTGGCTATGCGGAATGGCGATGATAGGGTCGCGGCATGAGCTACATTTCTGCGCTCATTGCCCTCGCCGCTACGATCCTTGGGGTGCGGGGCCATACGTGGAATGACCGGTCGACGTCGCATAGATGGTGGCAGCGGATCACCGTTACAGGATGGGGCGCAATCGCTTTGGCACTTCTGAGTGCCGTAGTTTCGTTGAAGGAGGCACATCTGGCAGCGTCCAGGGAGCAGGAACTACGACAACGGCAGCTGGCCTCCACACGACTCGCGTTTCAGGAGCTGCATGAAGCTCTCGGAATTTTAACCCAACCCTTTGTCTTCCTGGCGTCTGGGGAATGTCGGACGGATGACCTCGTAAAATTGGCAGACTGCGCGCTCGCCGGTCCATTTATGGCGCATCTGTGGAATGTCAAGATTAGTGACCCTCCGGAACCGTTGTTCTTGCCGTCCCAGCATTCTTGGGCAACCTACATTGCGCAGGCCGCCCGCCAAGGCGACGAATCGCTAAAGAATGTAACCTTGCAATTTCACAGCGACCTTCCTCCTGATGTCTTAGCCTCCATCGACTCTATTCGTAACTCCGGTCAACTCGTCGGCATGATGTCACTGTCATCGTTGCTAAAGATGAATGAAGACCAACACAAGGATATCAACTCCATAACCATCGGCCTGGCGTTGTCTGGATTTAAGGACGATTATGTTCCGTTCTTTGAGCTCGTCAAACGCCTCGAGCAGAGCGCCCGGGGCACTCCGGTGCATTGAGTCCGATCGTCTCTGCTGGCCATTTGGCAGGGAAGGGTCTCAGAACCCCGGACCGCGCGGCCGTGGCCGTATGACCACACGCCGTTTCGCTTGTTCGCGACGGATATTTTCGAGCGATATCACCGCGCCGTGCCATTCCACGGAGCCGGTCTTCGCCTGAGAGAGCTCTTTTACGATCAGGCCAAACAACGCGGACAGTTCCGCGTCGGTGAGATCTGTCAGTTCCATGCGTGTTATCAAGTTCATTGTGTTTTCTCCTCTGCATCTGAGGCCCCGACCACCGAGGCCTTTCATGCTTTGAGGGGAAGCTCGGCTACGGCGTGAGCCGCATCCGTAGGACCGCAACGAAGAGGAGGAGCCTTGCGCTTGCGGCTTCACACGCCGGCCGTGCTAAACCGGGATCTTTGAAAGGCCTGTGAGAGGGGAATCTGCAGAAGAAGAAAACGTGTTCTAACGTCCGCGCATTGAATTGTGCACCCGCACGCCGACTAGACGCGGGTTGTTCACTGCCTGTAATATCGGAGTCTCTTGCGTGCTTCGCGGAAGGCCCGGTCTGGGATTGAAAGCGCTGAAAATAATTTTTCGAGAACATCGACCGCAAATGACTTGTAGTCAGCGCACACCGGGTCCGGCTGACGACCCTCCACCAAAATGAGCACACGACTCGCGAGTCTGACCAGCCTGTGGCGGTACGCACCGCTTCTGATGCTGTGCCTGTGGGCCGCGCCAGCCTCCGCTAAGGTTCCTGATGCGCCTGCCTATCTCAAGCAAATGCCGGAACCGCAACGCGTTATTGCCGATATTCGCGGCTCCGATGCGCTTGACACCGCCGCCCGCCAAGTGGCGGCTTTGAACCGTCTCATCGATGTCAACATCGCTCTCTCCGGACACGCCGACGATCCAGGAGGACCACATCTGACGACCGAGGAGATGCAGGTCAATGGTCGTTACGCGGGAGCTGCCTCTTCCATCTACACTGGCGTTTATCGGTCGCTTGATCCGGACAATAAAGGGCAAGTCAACGAGAACTCCAGCCGCAATCGCTGGAATCGCTTGCGTGACCGATACTACAACGACGACGCCTTCATCAGCGCGCTGTTGCAGCGCTACCTCACGCCGGGTTTAAAAGAACAATATCTCGGGCAGTTGCAGCAGACGCGCCAGAAGATTCAGGCGCTGCAGCAACAAACGCAGGGGGAGGGTAATTATTCAGATCAGCGATCGGAGCCTTCAGGACCTTTCCCAAGCGACCTGAACTTCTTCGGCGTGCTGGGCGTGCTCTTTCTGCTCTACCTCCTCCCGCGCCGTGGCCCGCTCGCAAGGCGCCTGGCCTCCGGCTGGAGGCCCCGCCTGTTGCGCTACGCAACTATTCTGATCGTGTGCCTGTGGGGTCTGGTAACCATCATCGACTGGCCCCCCGACGCGATGGCCTTCTTCTCCGGCATGGGGGCGCTCTTTGTGCTCTACCTGATCTTCCGCCCCAGCCCGCCCCCCGCACCTGGCCCCTCCTCGATCTACGGCACCGCGCATTACGCCCCCATGGAGACCGATATTCAGGACGACGCGTGCCTCGCCAACGGGCTCTTCTTTGGCAAAAGCAGCCAGCCGGGCTGGGAGACGGCACCGCTCCTCGCTCAGGGCGCTCCTGTCCGTTCGACCCCGGAACATCACACCCTCATCGTCGCCCGCACCAGAACGGGCAAAGGGACGCGGGTGATTATCCCGACCTTGCTGCGCTATCGCGGCTCCGCCCTTGTGATCGACCCCAAGGGCGAGAATGCCGCCATCACCGCCGGCATCCGCAAGGAGCAGCTCCAGCAGAGCATCCATATCCTCAACCCCTGGAACGAGCTCGCCGCGACCTACGAAAAGCGCGGCTTCAGCCGTGCCACCTACAACCCCATGGACATCCTTGTCCGGACCGACCCAAACGTCGTGGCGATCGCGCAGACGCTCGCCGGGGCCATCTGCCCGGTTGCCGCGAACGCCAAGGACCGGTTCTGGCAGGGCAGCGCGGCGAACGTGCTGACGGCGGTATTTCTGTGGCTGGCCGACCAGCCGGGCGAGCAGAAGACGCTGGGGCGCGCGCGGGAGATCGTGAGCCTCACCCGCAAGGACTTCACCGCCAAATACCTCATCCCCATGGCGGCGAGCGAGGCTTTCTCGGGCGCCATCCGCGAAATGGCCGCGCCGTTCATCGACCTCGCCGATGAAACCTACAGCGGCGTGATGTCCAACCTGAGCGAGGCCACCAAGTTCCTGAGCGACCCCCAGATCAAGGCGGCGACGGCGAAGTCGTCTTTTGCGATGGAGGACCTCGCGACGCAGAAAGCGACCGTCTATGTCGTCATCCCGCCGGAGCGGATGGATACCCAAAAGACATGGCTGCGCCTCGTCATCGCCTCCGCCATGCACATCTTCAAGCATCCGCAGACGAAACTGCCATACGGCCATCGCTGCCTGTTTCTTATCGACGAGTTTGCCGCGCTCGGGCGCCTGGACGACCTGCCCCGCGACATCGCCACCATGAGCGGCTTCGGGGTTGATTTTGCCCTCATCGTGCAGGGCCTCGACCAGTTGAAGGACCACTACGCGGAGGCCAAAGCCACGATCCTGTCCAATTGCGCGTACAAATGGTTCTGCGACGTCAACGACCTCGACAGCGCGAAATACCTGAGCGACAGCCTCGGCAAGGCCACAGTTCGCACCACGAGCACCTCCCGGTCTTCCAGCAGTTCAGGGCAGGGCGGAAGCTCAAGCAGCACAGTCAGCCATAGCGAGACGGGGCGCTCGCTGCTCAACCCCGACGAAGTCCTCAACCTGGGCAGGGACGTGGCCATCGCCATCCAGCCCAACGGCCACCCGCATTACCTCAGGCCGGTCGATTACTGGAACCTGACCAAGGCTTTTGTTGCGCTGCAGCAAAAACACCCGGCTCTGTATTGGCAGCCGCCGCTCGCCTTTGACGAGAATCCGTATTTTGCGCCGCCGCCACCGCCGCCACCACCTCCGGGCGGGGGGAATGGAGGGTCAGGGGCAAAGGAAAAGGCGCGAAGCAAACCGCCGCCGCCACCGCCAAAGCCCGAGGCCTGGATGACCGAGGAGCGGGCGAGAGATATCCTCGGTGTCGAACGCAATGCGACCGCAGGCGAGATCCGCGCGGCCTATCTCAAGCTGATACAGAAGGTCCACCCGGACCATGGCGGTTCCAGCTATTTCTCGAAAGAGCTGAATGCGGCGAAGGACCTGTTGCTGGGTGAATAACCTCGCTCAGTTTCAGACAGATTGTGGAGTTTCGCCCGCAGCGTTAACCCATATTAACCGTGAGTCATGGTATAATTGCCGCTGGAGTACCAAAGCTCAAGGAGAGATTCGCCGACTAATTGTTACCAGCGGTTACCAGTGATTAGCGGTAAATCATGCTACGACCAGAGCAAGAATAGCCCTACGCGACCGGCGTTAATTCTTTCTTAGCTGAGTCGGCGTTATCCTGAAATTATGGGAATGTTCCTGTTATCGTTCTCGGCAAGCCATGCGCGGTCAGACCGCGCGAGCGCCGGAAATCGGCGCTCTGGCTTGGCAAGGGGGGTCACTTCGTCCCCCCGTTGCATCCCCCAGGAGCAGGGGTTACCACCCCCTGCACCCCTGGAAGGGGGAGCTTCGCTCGACCAAGGGCAGTGCCCTTGGCACCCATGCGCGGCGGGTGTGTAAGAGCCGCGCAGGCCGTCTACGATGGACGGCCCTGGCAGGGAGGAAAGGAGAGGGCAACCATGACCGCCGCGACAGAAAATTGCCCGGACACCGGTACCCCGACCATAGACAAATGGACGGCGCGCAATATTGTTACCGAGCTCGAATTAACCGACGAGGAGGAGGCCATGCTCACGGCCGGGGCCGCCCAGAATGGCCTGACGCTCGAAGAGTATGTCCGCACGCTCCTGGGATACCCTCCATGACCGCATTTTGGTGCACAGATGGCCAGCGGAAGCGATAAACGGCAACGGAATAAACGGAGTTACATCCGTTGGACCTCGGACGAATTTAACCAAGCCGCCGCCAAGGCTGACAATTGCGGCCTCAGCTTCGCTGCCTTCCTTCGTGCCGCCGTTCTCGACGGCGATACCGGAGCCCGCGCCCAGCGCCGCCCGCCGATCGACCACAAGGCGCTCCGCCAGTCTCTCGGCGAGGTGGGGCGGGTCGGAAACAATATCAACCAGATAGCGCGCGCCCTGAACTCCGGAGAAAAGGCCAACCTTCCAGAGCTGCAGGAAGTCCTGCGCGACTGCATCGATGTCCTCAACCGGATTAATGCCGCTCTCGGCAAAAAGCACGGCCCCGACCCATGATCATCAAAGGTGGCAGCCGCGCGGCACCGGGCCAGCTCGCCTGGCACCTCCAGCGGCTTGACACCAATGACAAGGTAGAAATCCTCGAAATCCAGTTCCCGACTTCCAACCTTGCCGCCGCCTTCCGCGACTGGCAGACGATCAGCGAGGGGACGCGCGGCTTCAAAGGTCTCTACCACGCCAATATCGATCCCGCGATGGACTACACCATGACGCGGGAACAGTGGCAGCACGCCGTCGAGGTTCTTGAGAAAGAGCTGAAGCTGGAGGGCCAGCCCCGCGCGGTCGTCATGCACGAGAAGCTCGGGCGCGAGCACATCCACGTCGTCTGGGCGCGCACGGATATCGACACCATGACCCTGTGCTCAGACAGCCAGAACTATCTGGCCCACGAACGGGCCAGCCAGCGGCTCGAGAATGAATTCGGGCACGAGGCCGTGCCCGGCAAGCACGCGAAGCGCGACCGCGAGCAGCAGCCTGAGTTCCCCCGCGCCGAAGCCAATCAGGCCGAGTGGCAGCAGGGGGAGCGGACCGGAATCGATCCCGCCGCGCGCAAAGACCAGATCACCGCCCTCAAAGAGGCCTCCGACAACGCGCAGGCTTTCAAGGTGGCGCTCGAAGAGCAGGGCTACATTCTCGCCAAGGGCGATCGCCGCGACTTCGTCATCGTCGATGAGACGGGGAGCATACACAGCCTCGGCCGGCAAATTCGTGACATCAAGGTCGCCGAACTGCGCGAGTTTATGAAGCCCATTGACCGCGAGGCCCTCCCGACCGCGGCAGAGGCGAAGGAGCTTCAACAGCAGCGGCAACAGCAAGCCCGTCAGCAGGAACCCGCGCAGCAGCAACCACAACAAGAACCCCAACAGCAGGAACCCGACCAGCAGAAAACCAAGGAGCCGCAGGAGACTCCGCCACAGGAAACTCAGCCGCAAGAAACCCAGCAGCAACCCGAAGCCGACAAACCCGCCGACACACCTGCCGAGCCGGCTTCAGACCCCGCTCAGGCCCGAGCCGAGGCCCTCACAAAAGCCCTCGCCGAACGCCAGGCCGAGGAGGGCCGCCGGCTCGTCGAATCCCAGAGAGCAGAAATGGACCAGCTCCGCGCTGATCTCGACCGCAATATCCGCGAAAACCTCGACCGGCGCGACGCCAACGACCGGCGGGAAGCGGAAGACTTCCGGCGCCAGCAGAAACAGGCGCGCGCCATTTTCGACGGCGTCATCGACTCCGTCTGGAGCTTCATTTCTCCAGCCCGCGCCGCAGAGCGCGAAGCCGGGCGCCAGCGCGAACAAGAAAGTTTCGCCGCGCGCCAGAAGCAGGAGCGTGACGACTACGCCGCGTTTTTACAGCAGGCGAACAAACTGGAAATCGAGAATCGCGAGGAACTGCACGCGCTGCGCCTGCATGAGCTTGAGGTCAGAGGCGCGGAAGAACGCGACCGCTACCTCCGCGAGCAGGAACTTGCCCGCGAGCTTCAGGCTGAAAACGAAGAACGTGAAAGACAGCTCGCGGAGCAACGCGCCAGAGACGGCCCAAAGCGAGCACGCTGAGCGGCTCTCGCTTCCTGCGACCAAAGCTGAGCCGCCTCTTTAATCAGGTTGCCAAGGTTCGCCGGCCGATATCCCGGTTCATAGGGCGCGTTGCTCTGCAACCGCCATTGCCGGGCATCATCGCATCGAGGTTTTTACCAAAACCGCAAACCTCGCTCCCTCAGCCCGCCATCAACGCGGGCACGCCGACCCGCTTGCGCTTCCTGCGGCCAAGGCTGAATCACTTTTTTAACGAGGTCGCATTGCGACGCCGCTGGGTTTCGCGGTTCGTCGAGGACGTTGCCGCAACGGCGCTCGTCAGTTCCCCGCCCTTCGTCTCGCGGTTCCTCAGTCCAACGCCACCCCCACCGAAGCCGCGCCGCGGTGTACCACAGCGCCCGTTTCCGGGAGGCCCGAAGCAGTAGCCCGGCACCTTTATCGGGACGGCACAGCGATTGTCAAAGTGCCTGCTTCACCCGAATCGTCAACCCGCCAGCAGCTTTCATTACAATTGTTTCGCTCGGCGTTGATTCCTGTTAGAATTTCCACTTAGAGTCGTTAGTCTAGCATGGAACAGGAACGATTTCTTGGCTTCAAAAGCATTCCCCGCATCCACCCACACGGGTGTGGGACCCCATGCTAGGGGTTTCGTGCGATGCCAACCGACACAATAGAAGTCTCTGATGTACCTCAGAATCTTGCTGAACTTACTGAATATGAGAAATCATTGCTCAAGGCCTACGACTCTGGTCGCCTAGCTTTACACTTCGACGATAAGTCCATACAAATCGGACACCTGCGGCCTGATAGAGCGAAACTTCCTTTTCACGCTCAGGTACAAATTATAACTAGTCAGGAAGTACCCCTGACACCGATCCAGAAAGCCATAATAACTTTGTTTAGAACTGGAGTAGTGCTGCTGGACCCTAACAATATTACCGTCCTCAAAAAACTTGTTGACGTCACCCGTACCCTCATAGCAGACTCAGGGGCTAGCGCCACGATTCCGGCACCCGTTTCACCTGCTAAGTCAGAAGAGCCCCTGATGCCCTTGTCTCCTGCACCCACCTTCGAAGAGAACAAGCCTTGGCACATAGAAAGTATCACTGTCGAGAACGGAAAGGTTCTCGTAAAAATCCTAGACAGCTCTAATACCGAAGGAACACTTGAATTTGACCGCGCCCACCTAAAGCTGATTCAGGATGTCGGTAGTACGGACATCCGAAAGCTTTACGCTGAGATTCGACCGGGGCGAAAAGGGCTTTTTCTCGGTCCGTCACATCAAATCGTTTATTTGGGAGATATCGATAAGAACGACTTCCCACGAATAAAAAAACAACTGGATAGCGCTTCGATCGACTACGTCTGGTACCCTGACCCGCGAACAGAGAAGTTGTCAGATCTTCTGCCAAAGGCATGGAAGGCGTCACCCCATCCATGACCACCCTTCGTACCCTGTTGATCCAAATCTTCATCTTCCAACGGATCCAGTGTGACAGCCAGGTCAGTTCGTTCTTGAAGGGCTGATCGCCTCCAGACAGCGTTCCAGTTGCCGACCAAGAGCGCCAAAACTTCGTCCAGTTCCTAGGCTAAATAATACACCGACAATCCGATAAATCGGAAAGAGACCGCGCGTGGTCTCGGCCGGCCGCAGGGCAGCCAGTTGCTTCGGAAGCATTTCGCCGATTAGCAGAATCAACGTGAGAGCAAATGCGGATTGGAATACGACGCTGCTAACTGGAAACGGTATTAGGCTATGTCCGAGGCACCCAATACAACGTAACGACGGCAACCATCGAGTCACTGCAGAAGCCAACAGTGGATGATTTGCTAATGATGTCGAAGTCATCCACGAGCATGGACTTCCTACGCTCTGTGCTACCGGGGTATCATAAATCGCTGAAGTGGATACTACGGCGACAAGAATGTTTGCGACGTTATTAGCAACCACAAGCGTCGGGTTGTGCACACTCGTGTAATCCTCGCCGACCTTAATCAATCTCTGGACTTTACGAGCCTCCTCTTTTGCATGATCCCGAACTGTCTGGTCTTTCGCTAAATCGTAAAAAGTTGTCTGGAATTCAAGCAGTTTGCTTTGGTTCGTTTTGTATGTCTCGGAACTCTCATTTTCCCCACATGCGCAAGCGAAGGCTATTTCGCTAGCCGCACAAATAAACGAAACGCAAAGACCAACGACCACCACAGACCAAAATGCCAGTCTGTTTTCGATGATTGCGGCGTGCGGCAACCACACCAAAAAAATGAATCCGCCGCCGAAAAGAAATAACGTCCAAACGTGACGCAAGATCATCTTCTTACTTTGGCCAGCACAGTTCATCTTCATCCCTCTATAGACGTGAATTCTATTGAGTCGGAGGTTCCAATTCACTCCTGCTCCCGAGTAGCTTAATAGACCGCACGGACTGCTTCAGCAATGCGAGAATCGGCTTAGATGCTTTTGAGGAATTTGCTGGCCAGTAAGGCGCGGGCGCTTTCATCACTCCAGAGAAGCCGCTCGGGGTTGCCCTTCTCGATTGTGTGCCTTTTCCGACGTACTTCCGTGTTCTTCGCCAGAGGCAAAACTTTACGACCGGGTTTTTCACTCACGACGGTGCAACCGCGAATGAGAACATCGACCCATCCTCCCTCATCCCGGATCACTTCGCCGATGACCACGCGGTCGCCGATATTCACGGCGCGGCCCCGCCTGCGCCTGGCCTTTTGCCATACGCCCTCGTTCCAGCGAATGACATCCGCCTCGATAAACCCGCCGCCGCAAGAAATCCACTCCGCCGCCATGCCCTCCGCCCTTCCGTTCTTTTCTGAGAAAACCCCATTTATGCGTTCACGGCAACAACTTGATGCGATGACGGCTATCGGCGGAGATATTCCGCCGACCTTCTGGAAATGAGACGGACAGTTGCGCTATCTGCCACCGTCTAAGGGACTTGGTTCGAGCGGCTCATTTAGAAACCTGTTGACTTAATGTTCGTAATATTGTACCTTATCCTCTGTAAGGACCATCTCAATGGACGTTAAATGCGGAAAAATCGTTTATCTTCAGCGCCACCCATACCGGTAAAACGCGCTCTCGGCAAGCTCGGGCACGATATTCGTGATGCCCGCCGCCGACGGCGAATTCCCATGGCGATACTGGCGCAGCGCGCCTCGATCAGCCGCACGACCCTCACAAAAGTCGAGCTTGGCGACCCGGGCGTCTCGCTCGGCATCTATGCCACTGTGCTCTTCGTCTTGGGATTGACAGACCGCTTGGCCGATTTAGCCGACGTTCGGAACGATGCTGTCGGCCGTGCGCTTGAGGAGGAACACCTGCCGGAGCGCATCCGCTTCTCACGTCCACCGCAACCCGACAAGACAGGCCTCGAATAATGGAAAAGGAAGTTCTCGTATACGTCGACCTGCAGGCTACGCTCCACCTCGTGGGGCGCTTGTGGGGACGAATGCGCAAGAACAAGGAAAGCGCCACTTTCGAATACGACCGCAGTTGGCTTGACCACCCGGACCACTTCTCGCTGGAGCCGGCCCTCAAACTCGGACCAGGTCCGTTTCACACGCCATCCGATAAACCATTGTTCGGCGCCATCGGCGATTCCGCGCCCGACCGATGGGGGAGGGTTCTCATGCGCCGCGCGGAACGCCGGCGCGCGGAACGCGAAGGCACAACGCCGCGCACCCTGAGCGAAATCGATTACCTGCTCATGGTGGACGACGAGGCGCGTCAAGGGGCGCTTCGTTTTGCCGAGCGCGAGGGCGGGCCATTCCTGGCCGAGCACGGTCCGACGAAAATACCGCCCTTGATTGAACTCCCGCGCCTCCTGTCGGCAACCGAACGCGTTCTGGCTGATTCCGATACGGATGAGGATTTGCGCCTGCTGCTGGCTCCCGGCTCTTCGCTCGGTGGTGCCAGACCCAAGGCGTCAGTGCGCGACCGCGACGGCTCTCTCGCGATCGCCAAATTCCCGCACAAGGGCGATGAGATTAACACCGTCCTCTGGGAAGCGGTCGCCCTGACACTCGCGGCAAAAGCTGGCGTTCTCGTGCCAGAGTGGAGGCTTGAAACTGCCGCCGACAAACCCGTGCTCTTGTCGCGCCGCTTCGACCGCGCGGGCAGAACGCGCATTCCTTTTCTCTCCGCAATGAGCATGTTGGGAGCTAACGACAGGGAAACGCGGAGCTATCTCGAATTCGTCGATGCGCTCCGCCAGTCTGGCGCCGCGCCCAAGCAGGATATGCACGCGCTGTGGCGGCGGATCGCCCTCAGCATTCTCATCTCCAACACCGACGACCACCTGCGCAATCACGGATTTCTCTATGCTGGTCCCGCCGGCTGGCGGCTAGCGCCCGCCTATGACCTGAATCCCGTGCCCACCGACATCAAGCCGCGCGTGCTCGCCACGGCGATTGACCTTGACGATGGCACCGCCTCGTTGCGGACGTTGCTCGAAGTCGCTTCGTATTTCGAGTTAGGTCCGGACGAGGCGCACAAGATAGCCGCGCAAGTAGGCCAGGCCGTCGCCACGTGGCGAAAAGTGGCAGCGAAGCTGGGCCTTGCTACCACCGAAATTGACCGCATGGCTTCGGCCTTTGACCATGAAGACCTGAAGGCAGCGCTATCTTTTGTCGGACGAAAACACAGTTCCTGATTCAGGCCAAAAATCCAAGAAATCAAACGCAGCACTTCAGAAAAGATATGAGTCAAATAGAACTGTCAGTCACCTTCACCGGCCCCGACGGCGCACAACGCGAAGACCGCCAGGAAGTCCGCACATCGAAAGCGCCCAATCTCGCCGCCGAGCAAAGGATCGCCCGCATCCTGTTCGACGAACTCAAGGTCATGGCGGGACCCCAGGATATCCCAAAACACAATGCCACCGCTCTCCGATGGATCGAATTTCCTTCTCAGCCGGCAGGTTTCACCGAATACCTCGATATCCAGAATTCACAGGCTGTGTGGTTCGAGTTGACCAACCTCATCATGGGCGTGGAAAGCCGCCTCTCTCTGGCAAAGGCCTACAAGGCGCTGGAACCCTCCCAAGAACCGCCGTTCAGTGACGACGCTGCGATCAATGAGCTTTACTACATCCACGACCGGAAGATCTCGCTGCTCAACCAGGCCGTTCATGACCTCATAAAAGTGCAGGACCTCGTTAACCGGCTGTTGCACGAAACCTTGGGTGGCGACCTTGTGGATGCCACCAAGCCTGATTGGGAACAGACGCAGCTCACCCGCAAAAAGGTCAGGAGTGGTCTTAAATCCAAATTATCTGCTGACCAGCTCTCGCAGGCTGATTTCGACGCGATCGATGCGGCTCTGCAAATTCCCAAAAACACCCCGAAGGGGAAGATTGCTCTTGCCTATAGAAACAGGTTGGCCCATCAGATCAGGCCATCCGTGGACTACTCCACCTTTTTTTCCTCCCTTCAGTCACGCGCCGCCACGGAGGTCAAAGACGCACAAGGAAAACTTATTGCAAGGCAGATTACAATCAGTACCCGCCCGCCCGTCGAATACCGCTTCGAGGATTTGCACGCTGCTTTCTCCGAATATCTTGCCGCCGTTGTCGACATGCTGGACAGGCTCGGCAAAGTCGATATTTTGCGCCGTTGAAACAATTCGGCCGGAACGCCCATGTTGATGAACAAATTGAAATTGAGCGACAGAAGGTTTCTGGAGGAAATCTTCGCCATGGGCAGCGGCTATGTGCTGAATTTCTCGGACCGCACTTTTGCCGAATTCTTCGAGAACGAACTGTCCATTAACATCGACGATCCAAAATACCGTAGCAACGGTACTTCCAAGGCCAAAAGGTTGCGGGCATTTCTGCAAATCGAGAGCGAAGCGGTCGTTGCCAAGGCCCTGCGAGCATTGTGGGATCACCGCGAAGCCATTCGCGAGCCTTTCGACGCACAGGATGAAAAAGCACGCCACCAAAAGGACCGCTTTTTCGACATTGTCCACTTAATTGAAGGTGCCGCGTCCACAGCGCGCACGGACGCCATCGAGAAGTTCGCTGAAAATGAAACGCTCGAAGAGTTGATCTCCGCTATCGAACGGGACATCCGGGCGGACAAACCCGCAGCCGCATTGGACCGGCTGCACACGTACTGCATGAAGAAATTTGCTTACGTCCTCGACCAGAAGGGGATCGAATTTGACAAAGACGCTCCCCTGCAGAGCCGGGCCGGGAAATACATCAAGGCCTTGGAAAGCGAGGGGTCAGTTCGTGACATCTCCCTCAAAATCATGAAAAGCTCGATCAGCATTTTCGACAGTTTCAACAGCATCAGGAACAATGATTCATTTGCCCATGACAACGAGATCGTGGACAGGGTCGAAGCCCGCTTCATCTTCGACGCCGTCACGAACATTTTGAGGTTTATGAAGGGCTTCGAGACGAGCAGGTTCGGGCAATAGGACCCCCCCCCGAGCAACGCCGCCGAAGAGATGCTACCCGCAGTCATGTTCCGCGCGATAAAGCGCCGTTTTTTCGATACTTTTTACGAGAAATTTCTGCTATAGAAAAAAGACGTGATCGAAAAAACGCAGTGTTTTCAGGTCATTCAACGATATTTACACATAAACTTACACATTTCCACATTGGATGGAAATAAAGCCAATGAAACAAAGAGATTTTCACCATAATCAAACGACTTAAAATCCTCTGGAGCGAAAGTTCCGTGCGGGTTCGAGTCCCGCCCCCGGCATTGCGACTCAATGCGATTTCGTGAGACGGCGCAAAAAAACGGAGGTGGCCATGAGGGCCGCCCCCGCTCTGCCTAACTCAGTCGAAGATGCAAACTCGTATTCCTGCTTATCCAAATCCAATACGGGGGCTGAGTTCGAGCACCGGTACTTATCACTTGACTATGATCTTCTAATGCAGCACCATCCTGCGATCCTCGCTGAAGCCATAACCCCAGGAGAATCCATTGATGAGCCTCAAGACTATTCTTGCAAGTTTCACCACAGCTTCGCTGGTGGTCTGCACGCTCGGCCTGAGCGGTCCGGCCTCAGCGCAGAACCCGCCGACCTCACAGAAGCAGCTTGACATCGCGGCCGCCCGCGCACAGCGCAAGGCCACGGTCGGCGCCAACATGAATCTGAGCGCCGATGAAGCGGCCAGGTTCTGGCCGGTTTACGACGCCTACGAAGCGAAGATGGATAAGATCGAAGACCGCCACGTCAAAGAGCTCAAAGAATTCGCGGCCAAGTACAATAATTTCACCGACGCCGATGCGAAGAAGAAGCTCGACGAGGTAATCGCCATCCAGCAGGCGCGGCTTGACGTGCAGAAGGAATTCATTGCGCAGTTCCGTGCCGTTGTCTCGCAAGTGAAGGTGACGCGGTTCTATCAAATCGACAACAAGATCCAAGCGTTGATCCAGTGCGACATCGCGCAATTGGTGCCGCTGGCGCAATCGCCAGGCGAGGTTGCCCAATAGTCAACCTTGCGTTTGCAGACGGATTGTTCCTGGTGCGAGTCTGGAGCGGGAATCAAAATGGGATTCTCACTTTAATGGTGCAGCCCGCGCGACGATGAAGAGCGACGATAAGCGGCGAGAAACCCTCGCGATCCTGGTCGGCGGCGGTCCCGCTCCGGGGATCAACGGCGTGATCGCCTCGGCCGCCATTGAGGCTATCAAGTGCGGGCTGCGCGTCGTGGGAATACGCGACGGTTATCGATGGCTGGTGGAGGGCGACACCGGGCACGTCGTCGAACTCGAACTCGAGGAGGTCAGCAGGATCCACTTCACCGGTGGCTCGATCCTGCGCACCTCACGCACCAATCCGGCGCGCGACGAAGCGAGCCTGGGGCGCGTGATCGATGCGCTGACGGCGCTTGGCGTTCGCTACCTGATCTGTATCGGCGGCGACGACACCACGTACGGTGCGGCGCGAATCGCCGAGCGCACCAGAGGCAGGATCGGCGTCGTGACCGTGCCGAAAACGATCGACAACGATCTGCCGCTGCCCGAGAATGCGGCTACGTTCGGCTTCGAAACCGCTCGTGCCATCGGCGCCGGGATCATCGAATCGCTGATGGAAGACGCCCGCACCACCAGCAGGTGGTACCTGACGATCTCGATGGGCCGGAAATCGGGATCCCTGGCGCTCGGAATGTGCAAGTCAGCCGGCGCTACGCTGGCGGTGATTCCCGAGGAATTTCGAGGCAAGAGGTTTGAGCTCGCGCTGGTGGTCGACACTATCGTGGGCGCGATAATCAAGCGTCGCGCCGGCGGCCACGACGATGGCGTCGCGGTCATCGCCGAAGGGATCGCAGAGCGCATGGACGTTGGCAGTCTGGCTTCGGTGGTGGACTCGCACGCCGACGCTTATGGCCACGTGCACATCGCGGACATCCCGCTGGGTATTGTCTTGCGCGATCAGGTGCGCGCTGCGCTCAAGCAGCTCGGCATCGACGCCACCGTGGTCGCCAAGGACATCGGCTACGAGTTGCGTTGCGCGAAGCCGTTGCCATTCGACGTCGATTATACGCGAACGCTGGGCTACGGCGCGGTGCGCCACCTGCTAAGCGGCGGCTCCAGTGTGCTGATCGCCGTCGCGGGCGGCCGCGTGACGCCCGTCAGTTTCGAGCAACTGCTCGACCCGAACACGGGCCGGATTCGGGTGCGGACCGTGGATGTGTCCACCGAGTCATACCAGGTGGCGCGCACTTACATGATTCGGCTCGAGCTGGAGGACTTCGAGGAGCCGGCACTGTCGAGGCTCGCCGAACATGCGAAGCTGTCAGCCGCGGCTTTCAAGGCGAGATTCATCCCTTCGGTCCGCGCCACGACTGATGAGACGAGAGACCTTTCGGGGTGTGGCTACTGAGTCGCCGGTCCGTTTCTAGTGGAGCCATCGCGACCAGTTGTCATGCTCGGGCATTTTGCCAGCCTCGGCAGGGTTAGTTCGCCGTAATTTCTTGTCGCACTCCTGACGGCCCTGACAGAGCCGGTTGGCCGATGATGGGGTCTGATGCAGGCGACTGAGACAGTGACCACAATCTCCAGCGCCGCAGGCGAACTGCGCATCACTCGCGCGACGATGGCCGACTACGACACCGTGATGCGCATTCTGCGTGAAGCCGCAGCCTGGTTGACCTCGCGTGGCAATCCGCAATGGGAACACTGGTACCGCGAAGTCGGCGAATCGATGCTGCGTGAGCGAATCGAAGAGCATGAGGTATATCTCGCTTCGCTCGACACGCGGCCGATCGCGACGGTGACGATCCAATGGTCCGATACGATGGTGTGGGACGCGACAGGCACCGACGGCCTGGCTGGTTACATCCACGGGCTGGCGATTTCACGCTCGGTGGCCGGGCTTGGTGTAGGCGAACGAGTGCTCGAATGGGCGATCGGTCTGATCGCTGCACGAGGCCGGCGTTACGCACGGCTCGATTGCATCGCAAGTAACGTGGGGCTCTGCCGCTGCTACAATGATCGCGGCTTCACAGCGATGGGAACGGCGATGCCTCTGCGATTCTACACGTGCCGCCTATTCGAACGCGAAATAGAGGGTTTCTGAAATTTGAAAGGTCCGGCTAACAGGCTTTAGAGTGTCCGGCCGCAAGTCCAACGAGGAGAACAACGAATGATCACTGGGCGGTGTCTTTGCGGAAGCATCCGTTACGAAATCGATGGCCGGCTTGGACCTATCGTTTATTGTCATTGTTCGATGTGCCGGCGCGCGAGCGGCTCCGCGTTCGCGACCAACGCGTCCGTCAGGGCCAGCGAGTTCCGTGTCGTCGCGGGGTCGGAGCTGATTTCGGAGTACGAATCCTCTCCATCGAATGTACGCGCATTCTGCTCGCGCTGCGGCTCTCCGCTCTATTGCAGGTGGTTCAAACTGATTCGTATTCGACTCGGCACTCTCGACGGTGATCCAGGCGAGCGTCCGGTAGCCCACGTCTGGGCGAGCTCCAAGGCGCCGTGGCATGAGATCACCGACTCACTCGAGCAGTTCGAACAAGCGCCGTCAGATATAGTGAGGTACACAGCACCCGCTCCTCGGGATTGATGCTGTACCGATGAGTCTTCCGAGCCTGTCGGTTAAACGGCGATCAGGGCGACGCACGGGGGATTCATGGAGCTTCGATTGGGGCGTTGTCGATTCGGCTCTGCTTCCAAACCTCGGGGATGAACTCATGATAGCGGATGACGCCTTCGCAGGCTGTCCAGATGGGCCGATCGACCGGCGCGGCGTCGCGATCAACCCAGGACACGGTGGCGGAGGGGCCGGCCCCGCGGCCTATCCGGGGTATTGATAACCTAGCTGGCAGAAATTGCAATTCGTTGTAACTCCAGCAATTATAATCGCTGGCTATGTTTAGAGTTGGGAGCTAAACAACACATCGGGGACCTAGGGGACCCCAAGGAGCACTTACTTGGAGATCGATAGAATCGTTGCAGACTTGAAGAAAGAAAGGGACCGGCTTATCCGTGCGATCACGGCTTTGGTGGCAGGGGGATCGCTGTCTACCGGCCGAAAAGGCCGAACCGCGGCTCCTAAGCCGGGCGCCACGAAAAGAAAGAGACGTGGCGGTATCACCAAAGAAGGCAGAAAGCGGCTGTCGGAGCTTATGAAGAAGCGGTGGGCCGAGCGCAGAAAGAAAGGACTAACGAAACTTAGTAAATAGCGGTACGGCTGGATCGCCACCGGTCTTGAGGGTGCGGTTGATTCGCGACCGTCGCGTCCGCACAATCTTCAGATGGCGAATTCAGTACGGCACGCGTTCGATCTTGCGGCGGAGGACTACGACCGCACGCGGCGCCGGCTGGTGCCGGGGTTCGACGACTTCTATCGCGCGGCGATCGATTTGATTCAGTTTCCGCACGATAGCCAGATCAAGGTACTCGACCTCGGCGCCGGCACGGGCTTGTTGGCGGCGTTCATCGCGTACAGTTTCCCGCAGGCGCGAATCACGATGGTGGACATCTCGAGCGAGATGCTCGAGCGGGCGCGTGCGCGCTTCGAATTGGGCGGTGAGCGCTTCCGCTTCGAGGTCTCCGACTACGGTGTTGACCCGATCGAGGAAAAATACGACGCCGTCGTTTCCGCGTTGTCGATTCATCACCTGAGCGACGAGCAAAAGCGCTCGCTGTTCGCCCGAATCCACGGCGCGCTCAACGACGGCGGTGTATTCGTCAACGCCGAGCAGTGTCGGGGCGCGACCCCGGAGCGGCACCGGTTTCATCACGAGCGATGGATCACGCGGGTGCGCGAATTGGGGGTGGACGATCGCGACCTGGCGGCGGCGCTCGACCGGATGAAGTTCGATCGCGCGGCGACGCTCGAGGATCAACTCCAATGGCTCAGCGAGGCGGGGTTCCGCGATATCGATTGCGCGTACAAGAATCTGATCTTCGCCGTTTACTGCGGCGTCAAGTAGCGAAGAGCGGCGTCCGTCATTGTTCGGCGCGGCTCAAGATGCGAATCGCGTGGCCGGCGGCCGCGAAAAATGCCGGGTCCGGATTGAACGCATGCTCGCGCAGGCAAACCTCGGTGAATTTGATCGCATGCTCATCGCCGCATGCGATCGCACGCTCGATAAGTCCATCTTCGTCTGAGACTTTGACCTCATCGATTTCAATGCGCCCCAAGTCCGCCGGTGTGCCGAAAGTTGCGTACATCGCGGCAGCCGCTTGCCACCCGTATGCCACCGCTGCATGCGCAGTTGTATCGCGCAGGTACGGGAGGAGAGGGCGCAGGGCGGACGGTCCGGTAACTGCGTGGACGAACGCGATGGTCGTATAAGCATTGTGGGCGTTGGCAAGAAAGACGCGCGCGAAAGTAGCCGTCAGGTCGGAAATGAATGCGCCTGCGTCACCGGTGGTATCGACTGCGTCCAGCGTATCCTTGAACGGCGCGAAGGAATCGAGTTGTGAGAGCGCGTCGGTAAGCGCACCGAGATTGCGGCGGCGAATCTCGGGCGGAATCATCTGCACGCCGGCGATTGCCTTTGACGGCATTGCGCGAACCGTACTATCCCGATGCCGGCCGGCGGGAAGCGTCATGTAGTCGGCGGCCCAATAGGCGAGTCCGTCGGCCAGTTCGCGCCGGCGCGCGGGAGTATCTTCGAGTGCCAGCGCCCGAGTTGCGTGGCCGGTACGAATCACGCCGTGGGTCGCGGCCGCCATCAGACCCGGCGCGAGCCGCGCGGTCCACTGATCGAGCACGGCCGGCCACGGTCGCTCCTCGAGTTCATTGCGGAAGAACTCGAACCAATCCTCGGTGCGGTGGGCGTCGCCAAGCGCGGCGCGCCAATTATCATCCGTCAGCCGTGCGACGCGCGCAGGACGCGGTGCGAGTCGGCGCCGGTAGCGTTCGAACCAGGGCATCACGGCGTCGGGGCGGCCCATCGCACACATCGCTTCGATCGCCATCGGGGCGTGATTGGAGAGGCCGTTGCTCAAGTCGGGGCCCATTGGCGCCATGATTTCGAGCGTTGCATCGAGGGCGGAATAATCAGCCGGCTTCATTTTCACCCTCATCGATGCGGCCTCCTCGCGTCTTCGATAATTGGTAAAGTACTCGCTTTATATACTATGTCAAGCACCAGCTTGACTAATATTCCGCGGCGGGTACCATCTCATTGCATGAAGCACGAGGCGCGCGCGCAGCAGGGCGTTCTGTACCAACTCAAGACTCGCGGGCCGCAGACCGCGGCGCAGACCGCGCGCCGCTTGGGCGTGACCGCGATGGCCGTGCGTCAGCATCTGTATCGCCTGAAGCTGGCGGGACTCGTCGAGTTCACCGACGAACGGCGCAAGGTGGGGCGCCCGGCGCGCGTATGGAGATTGACCGGCGCTGCGGCCGAGCGCTTTCCAGACACGCACGGCGAGCTGACGGTCGAAATCATCGGTGCGATCCGCGCTGCGTTCGGCGCGGCGGGGATGGACAAGCTGCTGCGCGAGAGGACGCGCCGCCAGTTGGAGGAATATCGCGCGCAGCTTCGCCCGGCGGGAACTTCGATCGCAAAGCGCGCGTTGGCGTTGGCCGAGATTCGGCGCGAGCGGGGCTACATGGCCGAATGCACCAGGATGCCCGATGGCTCGATACTGTTGGCGGAGAATCATTGTCCGATCTGCGCGGCGGCCTCCGCCTGCCAGGGCTTATGCCGCGAAGAACTCTCGCTGTTCCGCGCGGTGCTCGGTGACAAAGCGCGGGTCGAGCGCACCGATCACATCATGGCGGGCGCGCGGCGCTGCGCGTATCGGATCACGACGCCGGACTAGCGATAGAGGGCGTATCTGGCGGCGACTGTAGCTTCGAATTCGATTCGAATCCCCCAACGAACGGTTTGAAGAAAAGTCGCACTCTCGGCTAGGTTGGACGCTGGTGAACGATGCCGCTGGCATTCGATTCTGTTTCCGCGTTCCGATGGCAAAAAGGATTCGCGATCTCGTGTAGTTGCAGTCAGGAGGAAATTTTATGGCGCGCAAGTTATCAATCGGAGTCAATTGGCAGGGCAAGCTCGACTTCAAGGCGGCGATCGAGCGCGCAAAAATCGCGGACGCCGCGGGAATCCATTCGATCTGGGTGGCCGAAGCGTGGGGCCGCGACGCCTTCACGCTGCTAACGCTGCTCGCGGAGCACACCAGCAAGGTCCAGCTTGCGACCTCGATCGTGAATATCTACTCGCGCACGCCGGCCGCGCTCGCGCAGCATTTCGGCACCCTCGACGAGTTGAGCAACGGCCGCATGATCATCGGGCTGGGCACCAGCGGTCCGCAGGTGATCGAACACTTCCACGGTATTCCGTTCAATCCGCCGCTGACGCGGATGAAGGAGTACGTGGAAATTATCAACATGATAATGGCGCAGACGCCGCTGAACTACGAAGGCAAGCTGTTCAAGCTGCAGCGCGGCTTCACGATGCGCTTCGAGACCCCGCGCAAGCACATTCCTATCTGGATCGCCTCGCTCAACAAAAAGAGCGTCGAGTTCACCGCGAAGAAAGCCGACGGATGGCTGCCGGTGATGATCCCGATTAACTCGCTCAAGAAGGCGATCGCGGATTTCCGCGCGATTGCGACGGCCGCCGGCCGCGAGCCGCGCGCAGTCGCAGTCAAAGCGCCCGGACACGTGACGGTAACGGCGAACGTCGATCGCGCGGTTGCGGGACACGCCGCCAACGTCGCGTTCTACGCCGCGCGCATGGGCACCTTCTATTCCGAGCAACTCACGCGCTTCGGCTTCGGCGACGACGTGCAGAAAGTCAAACAGGCGTGGGATGCGGGCGGCTCGAAGGCGGGTACCGCGGCGCTGTCGCCCAAGCTGCTCGGCGAGTTGGGTTATATCGGCACAGTCGAAGGCGCGATCGAGCGTCTCAAGGCGCAGGACGAAGCCGGCGTCGATCTGCATCCGGTGGAGATCGACGCGGGCGGCAAGCCGGGCGAGTTCGAGAAGACCGTGGCGCGGTTGCTCGGATGATCGTGCAGACGGAATCTGCCGACTCGCCGCCAAAGGCGTTACATCGAGGCCGGAAGTCGCGTCGCAATCAAGCGGCGCTCTGATCGTAAACTGGACGCGGCGCTCGTAGTTGGTGGGAATTGAACGCATGAGAAGATCCCAGTGGACCCTCTTCGTTTTTGGAGATGCAATTCAATGAGAATCAGAATGCAGCCGGTCGCATTCGCACTGCTGCTCGTGGCGGCCGCGTTGCCCGCCACGGCGCGCGCCGGCGACGCGGCGAAAGCGGACGGTATCAAGGTCGAAGTGACCGGCTTTCGAAACGACAAGGGGCAACTGGGATGCTCGCTGTGGGCAGGTCCCGCGGGATTCCCGCGCGACGACTCGCACATATTTCGTCACGTGTGGGCGCCGATTAAGGATGCCCACGGCGAGTGCGCCTTCGCCGGAGTTCCGGCCGGCGACTATGCCGTCACCCTTTTTCACGACGAGAACAAAAACGGCAAGTTCGATTCGAATTTTATCGGCTACCCGCTCGAGGGCTACGGATTTTCAAACAATGTGGCGCCCAAGTTCAAAGCGCCGTCATTCGACGAGACGAAATTTCACTATGACGGCAGCGGCACGAAGCAGATTCCGGTCCAAATGATTTATAGATGATGAAGGCAATAATCGTTGAAAAACCCGGCGATGAAAACGCGCTCAAAATCGGTGAGGTCGCCGAGCCTGCGATCAAGCCCGACGAAATACTGATTCGGGTCCGAGCCGCCGGGGTGAATCGCGCGGACATTCTTCAGCGCCAGGGATTCTATCCACCTCCGCCAGGCGCGTCGGAAATCATCGGCCTGGAATGTGCCGGCGAGGTTGCCGCCGTCGGCGCTGCCGCCATCGGATGGAAGATAGGCGACCGCGCGATGGCATTGCTGCCGGGCGGCGGTTACGCGCAGAAAGCCGCGGTGCATTACGGATCCGCGATGAAGATTCCCGCGGCGCTGAGTTTCGAGGAAGCGGCCGGGATCCCCGAGGTCTTTCTGACCGCGTTCCTGAACTTTTTTATGCTCGCCCGGATCAAGCGCGGCGAGACCGCTTTGATTCACGGTGGCGGCAGCGGTGTCGGCACCGCATCGATTCTACTTCTCAAGGAAGCGGGCGTGCGCGTGATCGTAACCGCGGGCTCGGATGAGAAATGCGAGCAATGCCGGAAGCTGGGCGCCGACGTCGCGATCAACTACAAGCGCGGGCCGTTTGCGCCGGCCGTGAAGGCCGCGACCGACGGGCGCGGCGTGGATGTGATTTTAGACAGTATTGGCGGCGACTACCTGCCCGGAAATATCGAGTCGCTCGCCAACGGCGGGCGGCTGGTCCTGATCGGCTTGATGAATGGGACGCGCGCCGAGATCGATCTGGCCGCCGTTCTGCGCCGTCATCTGAAAATCTTCGGCTCGACTCTGCGCACACGCCCAGCCGCCGAGAAAGCGCAGATCGTCACGGCGTTCCTCGAGCAATTCAGCGCGGCGCTCGAGGCGGGCCGCTTGCGTCCGCCAATTTACAAGGTGATTCCGGCCGCCGACGCGTCGACGGCGCATCGCATGATGCAAGCGAGCGAGCACTTCGGGAAAATCATTCTCAAGTTCGACTGATCCCAGCGTTCGCAATTCAGTGCGGTCGGTTTCTTGACCTGCTCGCGCGCCGCGATTAACCTCACAGCTTAGCCGGAACTCGGAGAATCCCATGAAAGTCACCTTCATCCAAATCAACCATTTGCTTGCCGGGTGAGGGATACTTCGAAAGCTGGCTTGAAAGAGCCTCGGGCGTCGAAGCCCGGGGCTCTTTCTTTTTCTGCGCGGCGCGCCGCGCGGGAGAGCTGCGATGGACTCGGACGAAAAAGACAACCAATCAATCGGCGCTCCCGTGCGCCACTCGAGCGTACTGTTTCGCCACGCCGACTTCATGAAACTGTGGACCGGAGAGACGGTCTCGCTATTCGGCACGCGAATGGGCGATGTCGCAATCAGCTTTGCCGCCGTGATCGCGCTCAAGGCGACTCCTTTCCAGATGGGCCTGCTTGCCGGGGCGAGGATTGTGCCGACCCTGGTGCTGAGCTTGTTCGCGGGAGTGTGGGTCGATCGCATCCGCCGCCGGCCGATTCTGATCGGTGCGGATATCGGCCGCTTCATCGTATTGGCCACGATACCGATTGCCGCGTTGTTCGCGGCGCTGACAATGGCGCAGCTCTACGCGGTAATCCTCGCCTACTCGGCGCTCGACCTCTTCTTCGACGTCGCTTACCGATCCTACCTGCCGTCGCTGGTCGGGCGCGAAGACCTGCTCGACGCGAACAGCAAGCTCACGGCCAGCGCCGGAGTCGCCGAAGCCGGCGGCTTCGCGCTCTCGGGTTGGCTGGTCGAGTGGCTGACGGCGCCATTCGCAATTCTGATCGACGCGATTTCATTTCTTGCGTCGGCCCTCGCGATTGCGTTCATCCGCAAGCCCGAACCCGCACCCGCGCCACGCGCTCGCGACGCCAGCGCACTTGGCGAGATCGCCGCTGGGGCGCGTCTGATTTTCAGCGACGGCCGTCTGCGCGCGTTCGGAATCAACGCGATCGTGGGCGGATTTTCGAACAGTTTGGTTTCCACACTTTACATGCTGTTCGTCGTGAACGCGCTTGGCTTCAGGCCCGGCGTACTCGGTGTGATCTTTGCCGTCGGAGGCGCGAGTTCGATGTTCGGCGCGCTGGCCGCACGGCGGACCGCCGACATGCTGGGCACGGGAATGGCGATGGTCGCGGGACTGGCGATCGAGGGCGTCGCGTTGATGCTGCTGCCGATAGCGCGGGGCGCCGGTCCCGGTTCGGTGGCGCTGCTGGTCGCGCAGCAGCTAATCGGTGACAGCGCCGCGACGGTGTATTTCATCAACGCCGTCAGTTTGATCCAGACGATCACGCCCAAGCCGATGCTCGGCCGCGTAAATGCGAGCCTGCGCTTCGTCGGCTTGGGCAGCGTGCTCGGCGGGCAACTCGTGGCGGGATTGGCGGGTGGAATGATAGGGCTGCGTCCAACGATTGCGATCGGAGCGTCGGGTTTGTGGGTCACGGCGGCGCTGCTCGGCTTTTCCGAAGTCGGTTCGTTGACCGGGATGGCGGAGCACGCCGCGCCAGCCGGCGCCGGCAGGTACGATTGATCCAAAGGCGCGAGCCAGTGGCGCACTTCGCGAACCTGACGGGTGTTCGCGCGCACCATCTGGTAGGATGCGTGGCGAAATAGCGTGAACCGCCAACCGATCAAACCCAACGCGCTCAAACCGGGCGATACAGTTGCGGTCGTCGCGCCCGCCGCGGCGATCGAACGCGAGCATCTCGAGCGCGGCGTCAACGTGCTCGCCTCGATGGGCTATCGGGTCAAAGTTTCGCAGCGCGTGCTGGCGCGTTCGGGGATATTGGCCGGCGACGATCGCGAGCGGGCCGGCGAGCTTGGCGAATACTTTGGCGACCCCGAGGTCAAGGCGATCTTTTCCGCGCGCGGCGGTTACGGATGCGGGCGGCTGCTGCCGCTGCTGGACTTCAAAGCGTTGGCCCGCACGCCCAAGATCTTCGTGGGCTTCTCGGACGCAACCTTTATCCTGAACGCGCTGGTCGATTTCGCCGGGATGGTATCGTTTCACGGGCCGATGGTCGCGATGGATTTTGCGCGAGGCCTGAGCCCGCGCTCGCTCGCGCACATGCAAGACCTGCTCGGCGGCAAACTCGGCGGCTTCGAGCTCGAGGCGCGCGAGGCGATGCATCCGGGAAGCGCACAAGGCGAGGTTATCGGCGGCTGCCTGTCGGTGCTGGTCGCGACTATAGGCACGCCGTATGAGCCGCGCTTCGACGGCCGAATCCTGTTCCTCGAAGACACGGGTGAGAAGGCCTATCGAGTCGACCGGATGCTCGTGCAGTTGCGCCAAAGCGGCGCGCTCGGCCGAGTGGCGGGAATTGTTTTCGGCGCGATTCGCGCGATCGACGGAAACGAGCAGGAGACGCGGCTGATCGCGCGCTTCGCCGGCGAGCAGACCGCGGGGCTGGGATGCCCGGTGCTGTACGGCGTCGAAGCCGGGCATGGGACCGAAAATTTTACGATTCCGTTCGGCGTGGTGGCGCGAATCGATTCCGCCGCGCGCCGAATCATCTTCACCGAGCCGGCCGTGACGCGGTAACGGGCCAAGTTTTCCGGAGGATTGGGCATTGGGATGGAGTGATGTCGAGCAGGCATTCAACAACGCGGTCGAGGAGCAGGTGATTCCCGGTGCGACGCTCGTCGTGCGGCGCGGCGCGCAGCTCGCGTTCGAGGGCGCATTCGGATTCAGATCGATCGAGCCGAGCCGCTCGCCGGCCAAAATCGAAACCGTCTATGACCTGTCGTCACTCACCAAGGCGCTGGCGACGACGGTCGCGGTGATGATCCTGGCGCGCGACGGCAAGTTTCGCCTCGACGATCGGGTGACGCGGTTCTTTCCAAACTTTGGCGTGCACGGCAAAACCACGGTCACATTTCGCCATCTGCTGGCGCATTGCTCGGGCCTGGCGGCGTGGCGGCCGTTCTACAATCGGATCGCGGAGATCGAAAAAGGCGGGCGGGTCAACTTCATGGCGAGCCACGGCGCCAAGGAGTTCGTTTACGAGGAGATTCATCGCGAAAAACCCGAGGCCGCGCCCGCGACCAGGCCCATCTACTCGGATCTCGGATTCATCGTGCTGGGTGAGACGATCGAAAAGGTCGCCAGCGTCGCGCTCAACCGATTCTGCCGCGAGAAAATCTTCCATCCGCTGGGCCTGCGCGCGACCGACTATATAGACATCTCACTGGTCCGCTCGCGACGGCTTGAGCCGGTCGCCAACATGTTCGCGCCGACCGAAATCTGTCCTTCGCGCAAACGGCTGCTGGTCGGCGAAGTTGACGACGAGAACGCGTTCGCGATGGGCGGAGTGGCGGGTCACGCCGGACTGTTCGCGCCGGTGCGCGACGTCGATCGCCTCGCGCGCGAGCTGATCGCGTGTTACGCCGGACGCTCGGATTTCGTGCCGCAAAAAATAATCCGCGAGTTCTGGACGCGCGACACGACCGTGCCCGGCTCGACGTGGGCGCTCGGATGGGACACGCCGTCGGCGGAGCATTCCAGCGCGGGGCATCGATTCTCGCCGGCGGCCGTGGGCCATCTTGGCTTCACCGGCACTTCGATATGGATCGAGCCGGAAAGCGAAGTTGCGATCTCGATGCTGACCAACCGCGTTCATCCGCGGCGCGACAATCAAAAGATTCGCGAGTTCCGCCCGAAGATTCACGATTTGATCATGGATGCGCTCGACGTTGGCTGATTCCGGCAGCGCGGCGCGCCTCGCGCGCATTCCGGCGTCCCCCCGCCGCGTGCATCTGATCGGCGTCGGCGGCACCGCGATGGCCGCGCTGGCCGGGATGCTGGTGGAGCGCGGCTTGTCGGTCACGGGCTCTGACAATCAGCTCTACGAGCCGACGGCGTCGCTGCTCAGAAACTCGCGGGTCGGATTGACGACGGGATTTTCGCGCGCGAACCTGTCGCCCGCGCCCGACCTGGTGGTGGTGGGCAACGCGATCGTGGCGAGCAATCCCGAAGCCGTGGCGCTGCTCGATTCCGCGATCCCGTATCTCTCGATGCCTGAAGCGCTGTGGCATTTTTTTCTGAAGGGCCGGCGCGTGTTGATGGTCGCGGGAACGCATGGCAAGACCACCTCGACCGCGATGATGGCGCACGTGCTCGACGCGGCGGGGCGCGATCCGTCGATGCTGGTCGGAGGAGTGGCGAGCGATTTCGGATCGAACTACCGGCTCGGCCGGGGCGCCGATTTCGTGATCGAGGGCGACGAGTACGACACCGCATTTTTCGACAAGGGACCGAAGTTTCTGCATTACCGGGCGAACGGTGCGATTATTACGGCGGTCGAATTCGATCACGCCGACATCTATCGCGATCTCGAGCATGTGAAATCGAGTTTCCGCGCGCTCGTCGAGCAGATGGATTCGTCGCGCGTGCTCGCGGTATGCGCCGATTTTCCGCACGCGCTCGAGGTCAGCGCGGCGGCGCGCTCGCGGCGGCTCACGTACGGGCTCGGCGGGGGCGAATACCGCGCGGCGGACATTACGGTGGGCGCGGACGGCGCGAGATTTTCGGTGACGCGCGACGGCGACCGAATCCAGGATTCAATCCATCTTCCGATCGGCGGCCGAATGAATGTCGCCAACGCGCTGGGCGTTTACGTGCTGCTGAGCGCGTTTGGAGTCTCCGGCGACGAGATTGCCGGCGGGTTGCGCACCTTCAAGGGCGTGGTGCGGCGCCAGCAGGTGATCGGAGAGGCGGCGGGAGTGACGGTGGTCGATGACTTTGCGCATCACCCGACCGCGATCGGCGTCACGCTCGAGGCGATTGCCGAACGGTTCCCGGGCCGGCGGATACTTGCGGCGTTCGAGCCGCGCTCGAATACGGCGCGGAGCAACGTTTTTCAAAATGCGTTCGCGGCCGCATTCGATCGAGCGTCGCACGTCTACCTGGGTCCGGTCTATTTCAAGGAAAACGATCCGATCGCGCCGGGCGAGCGGCTGGAAACAGGCGCGCTCGCGAGTGCGATCAGTGCGCGTGGAGCGCGCGCGATTGCATGCACGTCGAACGATCAGGTCCTCGAGCGGATGCTTTCCGACGCGCGCGCGGGCGACGTTGCGCTCTTCATGTCGAACGGGCCATTCGATGGATTGAAGGAACGGTTCCTGGCGGCGTTGCAGGCGCGCTAGCAGGAGCTGGCCTCCTGCACCCAACGTTAGGAAGAGTTCCGAGCTTCGCCCGGTTAGAACATCAGCCAAAAGTATCAATAGCCGAGGGTTGGATCGACCAGATTTAGCAGCGGGCGATTGCCGGCGAACCTATTCAGATTCTCCGCGAACAGTTGGCATGCCTTGTCCATGTAACCGCGGTTGGCGCCGGAAATGTGCGGCGTCAAGATGACATTTTCGAGATCCCAAAGCGGGCTTTCGGCTTCGAGCGGTTCATGCTCGAAGACGTCGAGGCCCGCGCCGCCAATCTTTCCCGCGGTCAACGCCGCGGCCATCGCCCGTTCGTCGATTACTTCGCCGCGCCCGATATTCACCAGGTATGCGCCGGGCTTCATCGCGGCGAATTCCCGCTCGCCGATGAACTTGCGCGTGTGGTCGGTGAGCGGCAGCGTGACGGACACGTAATCGGATTCGCGGAGGATCGCTTCGCGATCGCCGGGACCGAAGAAGCGTGCGGGAAGCTTGCCTTCGGGATCGCCGAGCCCCGCCGGACACCATCCGGGATCGGCGCGCTCGGCCGGATTGCGCTTGAGCGCAAGCACGGTCATACCAAATGCGGCCGCGAGCCGCGCCGTTTCCCTGCCGATCGATCCGTAGCCGATGATGCCGAGGGTCCGCCCGCGGATTTCGTCCACGCTCGCCATGAAAGCGCCCGAGCGCATCCACTCGCGGCGAATCTGCGCCCGAATCGCGAGATGAATCCGATGCGCATACGAGAGCATCGAGGCAATCGTGTATTCCCCGATCGGCGTCGCATGAATTCCGCTCGCGGTCGTGACTGGAATCGCGATCCCCTTGAGCGGTCCGCCGAGCGCGTGGTCTGCGCCCGCGCTGAGCAGTTGAATCCATTTGAGGCCGCGCGCCCGATTCGTGATGTCCGGCGGCACCCGAAAGGTGAGTAGCACGTCGCATCCGCCGCTGACCAACTCGCTGACATCGTCGGCCGTTCGGCACTGGCGATCGGCCAGGACGATCTCGATGCCGGGCACCGCGCTGATAATTGCGGCGCGATGCGCGGGTTGCAGCGCAACCGTGGAAATTATTTTCATGGACGCATCAAAACTTTCGCACGGGTTCGCGCGCCCTTCAAGGAGAAACCGTGCAGGTTGAGGAGATCGCGCGGCGGGCTTATATTGGAGAGTCTCCTGCGTCACTGGATCGATCGTCGAGCACCATGAAATGAAGCTGCAAAAGATGCTCACGCTGGGCGTGGCGACAGCCGCGTTGTTCGCGCTGTCTCATCTTGCAGTCGCGCAGACGGCCGGTTCGCAGACTGGCTCCCAGGGCGGCGGGAGTTCGGCCAATCCCGGAATTGAGGGGCAGGGCGGCAGTGACTCAACGCTCGAGATAGCTCCGCAGCCCGGCTTGGCGGCGCCGAAACCCGGCGTTCAGGAAATACCCGGCGGCCGGAATTTCAATCCGGGCGAGAACAACGCGTCGATCGAACCCAACTTCCGCCCGAAAACAGAGAACGGCACCGGCGACATCAACGGCAACGGCGATAGCAACCGGCCGCATCCTCGGCCCTACCTCGGCATCACCGTGCAATACGCGACCAAGTGCTACCTCGGAGGAGAGGAGCATGGACTCGAAGTGCTGACCATCGATCCCAACAGTCCGGCCGCGCAGGCGGGATTGCAGGCGCGCTCCGGAATGAGCGCAATCGGCGCGGCGGTTTCCACGCTGTCGGGAATTTTGCCCGGCGGCTCAATCCTGGCTAATAAGGCGCTGCAGAGTTCGGGAGCGATGGGCCATGAGGGAGATCTGATTGTTGCGGTTGACGATCGGCGCGTGCGCGATCAGAGCGATCTGGAAACCGCGATGTCACGGCTCAAGCCGGGAGACACGATGTACCTGACGGTAATCCGGCCGGAGGGTAACTCGCACAAGACGATCAAAATCGCGGTGCGAGTCGGCGCGGTGGGCGAGCCAATCGCGAATGTGCCGCCGACGCGCGGCAACCCGCAGTAGCCTCGCGATTTCATTTCACGATTTGTTCCTCCGATTCGGCCGACGCGATCGCGCGCGATTTTCTGCTATCATGGTTGCGACGCCAGCGGCATGTGCGCTCCTCGCGCGCATCGCCGCAGGGCGAATTTGCGTATTCGGACCGGAAAAACTTGCAACGCAGCCTCAAAGAAGCAGCCGGCGAACTCGAAGCGCGGCTCGCCGCAAATACCGAACGCCGATTCCCGGTGATGGGACTGCGCGGCGCGGCCGGCGCGCTGATGATCCGCGAGATGGCGCTGCGGCTGCGCCGCCCAATCGTCGCGGTCACGTCAACGGCGCCGGAAGCCGAGGCGCTGGCGGGAGAGGTTGCATTTTTTCTCGGCGAGGCGGCAGACGCCGACGCCGCCACGCGCCGGGTGCATCTGATCCGCTCGTGGGAAGTGAAACCGATGGCGCAATTGTCGCCACCGACCGACGCGCAGGCGTCGCAACTGGCGGCGCTGTTCGCGATGCTTCGGCATGAGTCGCCGCTGGTCGTTACGTCGGCCGAAGCGCTGATGACGCGCACGATTCCGCGCACGGTCTTCAACGAATCGATCGTTAAAGTGGCGATCGGCGATCGGCTGGATCTAGAGGCGCTGGTCGAAGCGCTCGCGGCGTGCGGCTATCAGCGCGTGCCGCAGAGCGAAGAGGCGGGAGACTTCAGCGTGCGCGGCGGAATCGTCGATGCGTTCTCGCCATTGTACCGCGACCCGATTCGCATCGAGCTCGAAGACGATCTGATCACGTCGATTCGCCATTTCGACGCGGACAGCCAGCGCTCGGGCGCCGAACTGGTCGAGGTGACGATAACGCGCACGCGCTACGTGCCGCCGTCCGCCCTGAAGGACGGCAAGCTGCGCGAGCAGGTCGCGTTGCGGGCCGCGGAAATCGGCATGGTGCGCAAGGAGGCCGCGGAACTGGCCGAGGCGCTCGAGAACGGGCTGCTGTTTCCAGGCGCGGAACTGCTGATGCCGTATGTGTACGGGCGCGCGCTCGACAGCGTGTTCGATTACGTGCCGGCGGGCGCGTTGCTGTGGCTGGTCGATCCGGGGCGGATTCTGGCCGAGGCAAATCGCTTCGCCGACACGGTATCCGCCGAGACGGCAGCGGCGGCGCGCAAGCCCGCGTTTCATCCTGCGCCGGATTCGCTGTTCATCGGGGCGGCCGCGTTCGAACGCGCGCTCGGAAACTTCACCGCCGTCGAGATTGGCTCGCTGGTGACGATAGCCGCGCCGCGCGAGGGATGGGCGGTGCCGGTTGAGGTCAAATCGCAGGCCAGTTTGCGGCTGGGATCGAACCAACTGAGCGGAGTGCGGACGCCGCCGAGCTTCGAGCCGCTGGCGACCGAGCTGCGCGAAGTCCGGCGCGGGCAGGGACGTTCGCTGATGATCGTCGAGGGGCCGCATCAGATGGCGCGCCTGCGCCGTCATCTGGAGGCGTGGGACCTCGAGATCAACGTCGAATGCAAAAGTTTGGCGGCGTTGCTGGAATGGCCGGACTACCGCCCCGCGATCATGGAGGGGGAGATTTCCGCCGGCGTCGTTTTGCAGGCCGACGGCCTGTACATCTACAGCGAAGAGGAAATTTTCGGCGAGCCGCGCGCGCGCCGGCGCAGGCGTCCGAGCGCCAAAGGTGCGCTGCTCAATCTTGAAGAGCTGAAGCCCGACGATTTCGTCGTGCATATCGATCACGGAATCGCCAAGTACCGTGGCCTGCGGCACATGAAGGTCGCCGACGTCGAGGGCGACTTTCTCAATCTCGAATACTCGGGCAACGACACGATGTACGTGCCGGTCGAGCGGATAAATCTCGTTCAACGGTACATCGGCGGCGATGGCGCGGAACCCAAGCTCGACAAGCTGGGCAGCGGCTCGTGGGAGAAGGTAAAGCGGCGCACCAGGCAGGCGGCGCTCGCGATGGCGGCTGAGCTGCTCGACGTGTATGCGGCGCGGGAGGTGATGGAGGGGCACGCGTATCCGCCGCCGGGCTCGGACTACGAGGAGTTCGCGTCGCGCTTCGAGTTCGAGGAGACGCCGGATCAGCAGTCGGCGATCGACGACGTCATCCGCGATCTGACGCGCGCCAAGCCGATGGATCGGCTGATCTGCGGCGACGCCGGCTTCGGCAAAACTGAAGTCGCGCTGCGCGCCGCGTTCATCGCTGCGATGGATGGCCGGCAGGCCGCCGTGCTGGTGCCGACGACGATCCTCGCCGAGCAGCACTGGAACACGTTTCGCGAGCGCTTCAAGGACTATCCGGTTCGCGTCGAGATGGTCTCGCGATTCCGCAGCCACAAGGAAAATCGCGCGGTGATCGAGGAGGCCGCCCGCGGCAAAGTCGACATCATCGTCGGGACCCATCGGCTGCTCTCGAGCGACGTTCAGTTCCCGCGCCTGGGCTTGCTGGTGATCGACGAGGAGCACCGATTCGGCGTGGCGGACAAGGAGCGAATCAAGAAGCTCAAGAAGTTGGTGCCGGTGTTGACGATGACGGCGACGCCGATTCCGCGCACGCTGCACATGGCGATGCTCGGCATCCGCGATCTCTCCGTGATTCAGACGCCGCCGCCGGACCGCCAGGCGATTCGCACCTTCGTCGCGCATTTCGACGACGCCACCATCCGCGATTCGATCCTCCGCGAGTTGAACCGTGGCGGCCAGGTTTTCTTCGTTCACAATCGCGTCGAGAATATCGACTACATGGCCAGCCATCTGCGCGCGCTGGTGCCCGAGGCCAGGACCGCAATCGCGCATGGCCAGATGAAGGAGCGACAGCTCGAGGACGTGATGCGCGACTTTATCGAAAAGCGGGTCAACGTGCTGGTCTGCAGCGCGATCATCGAATCGGGCCTGGATATTCCCAACGCGAACACGATGATCATCAATCGCGCCGATCATTTCGGCCTCGCGCAGCTATACCAGTTGCGCGGCCGGGTCGGCCGTTCGCGCCAAAAGGCGTACGCATACCTGCTGATTCCCGGCGAACACATCATCACGCGCGACGCCAAGCGGCGAATCGACGCGCTGCGTGAACTGGTCGAGTCCGAGAGCGGCGGCGGTTTCAAGCTCGCGATGGCCGACCTCGAGCATCGCGGCGCTGGCAACCTGCTTGGCCACGAGCAACACGGACAGATCGCGGCGGTTGGGTTCGAGCTCTATACCGAGATGATGGAAGAGGCGATTGCCGAACTGCGCGGCCAGCCGAATCGGCCCGACTTCGAGCCCGAGCTTCGAATCGCAGTGCCCGCGTACATCCCCGAGGCTTACGTCTCCGACGAGAACGAGCGGTTGGTGCTCTATCGGCGCCTGGCGCGTGCGCAGCGCGAGGAGGATCTCGGCGAGATTCGCGACGAGATGCGCGATCGGTTCGGCCCGGTGCCGACGCTCGTCGAAAATCTGATCGCGGCGATGAATGTTCGGCGCCAGATGAAACAGCTGATGATCCTGAGCGCGATTCTCAAGGGCTCGCAGCTGGAAATCAGATTTCATCCCGATGCGCCGGTGGAAACCGCGCGGCTGGTGAAGCTCGCGGACCAGAATCGCCGGACGATGCGACTGACGCCGTCGTACCAGGTGATCGCGCGGATCGAACCCGGAGAATACGCGCAACTATTTGCGCAACTCGACGGTGTCTTGCAGGCCCTGGCGGGCTGTGAAAAGTTGGAAAACTGGCCGGCCGTGAAAGTCGGGCCGGCCGTCAATTAGACTGATGCAGAACGGAAGATTGTCCCCGCGTGCGGGCGCGCGATGCGCCGTGGCGACGACGTTGGCGGCGTGGCTGGGAATTGTCCTGGCGGTCGCGCTTTCGGGCTGTTCGACGGATCTCCTAAAACCCGGCGCTTTCGATATGTTCAAACAGCCGGCCGCTTCTTCCACAGCTACGGCGCCGCCGGGGTCGGCGGGAGCGGCCAACCCCTTCGGGAACAGGGGGAAGCCGGCCCCGGCTCCGACTCCGGTCGCACAGGCGCAAACGGACGAGCCGCCCCCCCCACCAGCGCCGGTTGTCTCGGATGAGCCGGAGGAACCGAGCACGCCGGCGGTGGATCGTGTGGTCGCCAGCGTCGATGGCGATCCGATCACGATGCGGGAGGTCAAAGAGTTTGCGGCGGGGCACGGCCAGCCGATTCAGACCGACGATTTCGCTGATTCGGACACCGCCAAGCTCGCGGTGAAGGCGTTGATCGGGGAGAAATTGCTCGAACAGGAAGTGAAAAAGTACGATGACAAGGTCGACGACGCGCAGGTCGACAGGTACATCCAGCAGTTGCGGCAGGACAAGCACATGAGCGATGCGGAATTCCGCGCGCAACTGCAGGCGAGCGGGATAACCTACGACCAATTGCGCACGCGAGCGCGCCTCGATATCGAAAAATCAATGATGATCGATCAGGAAGTCCGCGGGAAAATCGACGTGCCCGACGCCGACATCACGGCCTACTACGATACCCACAAGGAAGACTTCACGATTACCAAGGAGCGTCTCAAGCTCGCGCAGATTCTGATCGCGCTGCCGCCCAAGCCGACCGCCGCGCAAGTGTCCGCGGCGGAAAAGAAAGCCGACATGATTCGCGCGCGCGCGGCCAAGGGCGACGACTTCGGCGATCTCGCGCGGGTGTATTCGGACGACGTATCAAAGTCCAACGGCGGCGAACTTGGATGGTTCGCGCCGTCCGACGTCATGGACCAGATTCTGGCGGCGGTAAAGCCGCTCAAGCCCGGTGAAATTTCGGCGCCGGCCCGCACCAGCCACGGCCTTCATCTCGTCAAGCTCGAAGAACACGAAGTGCCGGGCGTGCAGCCGCTCAACGACGTCAAGGCGCCGATTCGCGCCCATCTGGTCGATCAGAAATCCGGCGAGCAGCTCCAGAAGTGGGTTGATTCCGATCTTGTCAAGCAGCATTACGTCGAGACCATGTACTAGATGATGACGGCGCTCAGACGAAAGACGCCGCCGCGGTTGGCGATCAGCATGGGCGACCCGGCGGGCGTCGGGCCCGAGGTGATCCTCAAGGCGGCAGCGGCGCTCGCGAGCCGCCGTGGCGCGCCGTCGATTGCGGTAATCGGCGATTTGTCGGCGATGCGCGCGGCCGCCGCCCGCCTGAGCGACGTGCCGGCGCCATCCCAATGGCATCCTGGCCAGCCGCCGATTCGCCTTACAAAGGGACTCGGCGTACTTTCCATATCGAGTCTGCCGGCGCGCGCGATTCGCCCGGGGTATCCCACGGTCGAGGGCGGCGGCGCCGCTTATCACTACATAGTAACCGGCGCGCGGATGGCGATGAGCGGCGACGCTGACGCGCTGGTCACCGCGCCTATTAGCAAGGATTGGATGAACCGCGCGGGGCATCATTTTCCCGGACATTCCGAACTGCTGGCAGAGATGGCGCGAACCAAGCTGTGGCGCATGATGTTCGTGGCCGGCGAGCTGACGGTCGTGCTGGTGACCGCGCATATGGGATTTGCAAAAGTGGCATCCGCACTGACGCAGCGCAATGTCCTGGACACGATTGGTCTGCTCTCGGCGCACTTCCGCGCCGCGCTTGGAGTTGCGCGGCCGCGAATCGCGGTGCTCGGATTGAATCCTCATGCGGGCGAAGGCGGGATGTTCGGTGATGAGGAAATCCGCGTGATCGCGCCGGCGATTCGACGCGCGCAGCGTGACGGCATCGACGCGTTCGGTCCACTCGCACCCGACACCGCGTTCATCCGCAAGGCGGGCTCGTTCAACTTCGACGCTGCGGTTGCGATGTATCACGACCAGGGCTTGATTGCGGTCAAGACGCTGGAGTTCGATCGTGCGGTGAACGTCACGCTCGGATTGCCATTCGTCCGCACCTCGCCCGACCACGGAACGGCGTTCGACATAGCAGGCAAGGGAATTGCAAATCCGTCGAGCATGATTGCCGCGATCGAATATGCGTGGCGGGCCGCGGCGGGACGCGAAGAGACCGGGCGGCGGGCTTCGGCGTAGGCAACGATGGCCGATCGAATCGTTATCAAGGGCGCGCGCGAGCACAATCTCAAGAATATCGATCTCGAGATTCCGCGCGACCGGCTGGTCGTGATCACCGGACTCTCCGGCTCGGGAAAGTCCTCGCTCGCCTTCGACACGATTTACGCCGAGGGTCAGCGGCGCTACGTCGAATCGCTGTCGGCGTACGCGCGCCAGTTCCTCGAACAGATGGAAAAGCCCGACGTCGATTCGATCGAAGGATTGTCGCCCGCAATCTCGATCGAGCAGAAGACCACCTCGCGCAATCCGCGCTCGACGGTGGCCACTATCACCGAAATCTACGACTACCTGCGCCTGCTCTTCGCGCGGGTGGGACACGCGTTCTGCTACAACTGCGGCCGCGAAATCACTCAGCAGAGCGTGCAGCAGATCGTCGACCGAATCATGGGATGGCCCGACGGGGCGAGGATTCACGTGCTCGCGCCGATCGTCCGCGATCGCAAGGGCGAGTATCGCAAGGAATTGTCCGACATGAAGCGCGCGGGGTTCGTGCGCGTGAAGATCGACGGCAAGCTGTGTGAACTAGGCGAGGAGCCGGCGATGAACAAGAACCAGCGCCACACCATCGAAGTGATGGTCGATCGGCTCGCGATCCGCAAGGGAATCGAGAAGCGCTTGTCGGACTCGCTCGAGGTTGCCTTCAAGTACGGGCAGGACCTGCTCAAGGTGGAGCGCCTGGACGGGCCCAAAAACGAGAGCGAGATCTATTTCAGCCAGCGCTTCGCGTGCGTCGAATGCGGAATCTCGTATCCGGAAATCGCGCCCCGGATGTTCTCGTTCAACAGCCCGCACGGCGCCTGCGTGGAATGCTCGGGAATCGGATCGATCATGTACTTCGATCCGGAACTGGTCGTGCAAAACGAGGACTTGAGCATCTCCGATGGCGCGATCGCGCCGTGGGCGACGATGAACTATCTGCAGCCGGTGCTCGACGCGCTCGCCAGGCACTACAAGTTCAGCCTCGATCAGCCGTGGAAGGAAATACCGCAGAAGGTGCGCAAGGCGATCATGTACGGCTCGGGGACCGAGGAGATCGAGTTCGCCTACGAGCGCGGGCATCATCGCGCCGAGTACTCGAAAGCGTTCGAGGGCGTGCTGCAGTGGCTGGATCGGCGCTACAAGGAAACCGAGTCCGAGGGCGTGCGCGAGTTCCTGGAGGCGTACATGAATATGCGGCCGTGCCCGACCTGCAACGGCGCGCGGCTCAAGAAGGAAAGCCTGTACGTGCGCTTCAACGGCAAGTCGATTTCGGAAGTGACGGCGATGTCGATCAAACAGGCGCTGGCGTTTTTCGCGGCGCCGAAGCTGAGCGCGCAGGAAGCGGAAATCGGCAAGCTGATTTTGAAGGAAATCCGCGAGCGGCTGAATTTTCTGGCCGACGTCGGACTCGAGTACCTGACGCTCGATCGCCCGTCGGGAAGCCTGTCGGGCGGCGAGGGCCAACGCATTCGTCTCGCCACTCAAATCGGATCGAGCCTCGTCGGCGTGCTTTACATCCTCGACGAGCCGTCGATCGGACTTCATCAGCGTGACAATCAGCGCCTGCTGGCGACGCTCAAGCGCCTGAAGGAACTCGGCAACACCGTGCTGGTGGTCGAGCACGATCGCGAGACGATGCTCGAGGCCGATCATCTGATCGACATGGGACCGGGCGCCGGAATTCACGGCGGCTACGTCGTCTCACAGGGCACTCCCGAGGAGGTGATGCGCGATGAAAACTCGCTCACCGGCAAGTATCTTTCGGGGCAAGTCGAGATTCCCGTGCCGTCGAGGCGCCGGCAGCTCTCGGGCCGATGGCTGACGGTCAAAGGCGCGCACGAAAATAATCTGCGCGATCTCACGGTCGCGATTCCGCTCGGCGTCTTCACCTGCATCACCGGCGTTTCCGGTTCCGGGAAATCGACGCTGGTGCTCGACACCGTGTATCGCGCGCTCTCGCAGAAACTCAATCATAGCCGCGAACGTGCGGGCGCGTACAAGACGCTCGACGGCGTGGAGCATCTCGACAAGGTTATTCACGTCGATCAAAGCCCGATCGGACGCACGCCGCGCTCGAATCCCGCGACCTACACGGGCCTGTTCACCCATATCCGCGAGCTGTTTGCGCAATTGCCGGAGGCGCGCATGCGCGGTTACGGGCCGGGACGATTTTCGTTCAACATCAAGGGCGGACGCTGCGAAGCGTGCGAAGGCGACGGCATCATTCGGATCGAGATGCACTTTCTGCCGGACGTTTATGTTACCTGCGAGGTATGCGCAGGCAAGCGCTACAATCGCGACACGCTGGAAATTCAGTACAAGGGCAAGAATATCGCCGAGGTTCTCAACATGACCGTGCTCGACGCGGTCGAATTCCTCGGCTCGGTTCCGCCGATTCGCCAGAAGCTCGAAACGCTGCGCGACGTTGGCCTCGATTACATCCATCTCGGCCAGTCCGCGACGACCCTGTCGGGTGGCGAGGCGCAGCGCATCAAGCTCGCCAAGGAACTCGCGCGGCGCGCGACCGGCCGCACATTTTATATCCTCGATGAGCCGACCACCGGACTGCATTTCGACGACATCAAAAAGTTGCTCGGTGTGCTCGGCCGGCTCGCCGACGCGGGCAACACCATCGTCGTGATCGAGCACAACCTCGACGTTGTCAAGACGGCCGACTACCTGATCGATCTCGGGCCCGAGGGCGGCGATCGCGGCGGCAATGTAGTCGCAAAAGGCACGCCGGAGGAAGTCGCCGGCGTGAAGGCTTCATACACCGCCGGCTTTCTGCGCCAGGCGCTCAACCATCGCGCGGCCGCGTAGTCCGCGCACTCACGATTCCGGCCCGGCCTCACCGTCGTAGGTGATCCGTCCGTCCGCGACGCGCGCGAACGGCGCAAGCACGTGCGGCGACAATTTCCCGGTCGGCATGATGTGCTCGACCGTCCAATCGCGAATCACAAGATGGTCCGAGACGATTCGCCGATGGCATCGCCACCATAGTCCTTCGGAACACATGTACGCAGTTCGCGCGCCCGCGGCGGCCTGCGTCAGCTCGCGCATGCCATCTTCAAAATCCGCGCTCCCGGTATAGTCCGCGTACGATCGGAACGCGGGATGCTCCCACGCGGTATGCGGGGAGTCGTCGCGCTTCGAATGACGTCTGCCGCCGAGCCGTTTGAGCCATCGATACTGGATTCCCGCGCGCTCGAGCGAGGCGGAAAGTTCCGCCTGGTTGAATTGCGGCCATCGTTTTGAGCTCGGGAACGATCGCACGTCGCCAACGATCGCGATGCGATGCTCGCCGAGCAATTCAAGGAAACGCTCGATCGAATGCGTCGAGTGCCCGATCGTGAAGATCAGCGCCGCCGGATCCTGCTCAAGTGAGGCTCTATTGCGCGCTGGCGGCGTCGGCTGATTTCTCCATCTGCGGCGTTTTGATCTTCGCTTCGCGCTGGTTCGCGGCGGCGACGACGATCATCGAATCGGGGTGCAGATATTTTTTTGCAACCGCCAGCACTTCATCCTTGGTGACCGATCCGATCAGCTTCGGATACTGCTCCGCGTAGTCTAGGCCCAGGCCGTAGAACTCGACCTGCACCATGAAGGACGCGATCGCGCTCTGCCGCTCGAGCCCCAGCGGGAAACTGCCGATAAGAAACTTTTTCGCGCCATCCAGTTCGGCGTCGCTGACCGGTTTTTCCTGGATCTCGCGAAGCTGCTGCAGGATCAAATCGATCGCCTGGTTCGAACTCTGGTTCTTGGTTTGAAGGCTGACCGTGAATGCGCCCTGGTATTTGCCCGGCTCGAAACCGCTGTTGACCGAGTAGGCGAGTCCGTGCTGGCTGCGAACGATCTTCACCAGGCGCGAGGAAAATCCGCCGCCGCCAAGAATGTAGTTCATCACCTTGAGCCGGTAAAAATCGGGATTCGAGCGCGCCACGCCGCCGGAACCCATTATGATATTGGCTTGCACCACGTTTCGATCGATCAGTTTCAGATGAAGACCCGGCGCGACCGTGATTGGCGGCGGCTCAGCCTGAGCCGCGACGGAACCGGAAAGGCCCGCCAGCTCTTTTTCAAGTGATACTTTAACTTCGTCGGCGGTCACGTCGCCGGCCACCGCGATGATCGCGCTGCCAAGCTTGTAATGGTCGCGGTAGAAGCCGCGCACGTCGTCAGCGGTAAGTTTGCCGGCCGATTCCGACGAGCCTTCGCCCGGGTGCCCGTACGGCGAGTCGCCGAACAAGTCTTTTACGAATTCCACATCCGCGGCGTAACCCGGTTGTTCTTCCGCCGCTTTGATTCCCGCGACCTGCTCGGCGCGTTTGCGTTCGATATCGGCCTGCCGAAGTCCGGGCTCCGTCAGGATTCCCGCCAGCAGCTTGAGCGTATCGCCCTGGTACTTCTTCAGCGTCGTCATCCCGGCGGTCGAATAATCGCGACTGGCCGACACCCCGACCGAACTGCCCATGAAATCGACTTTCTGATTGAACTCCGGCGCGGTGAGTTCCTTGGTGCCCTGCGAAAGGCATTCCGCCGTCAGCGCGGCCAATCCTTCCTTGCCCTTGGGGTCGCGCCGCGTGCCGGCGTCAAACTCGATCATCATCGTCACCATCGGCAGTCGATGCTCTTCCGAGACGAGCAGCACCGCGCCGTTGCTGAGCGTCATCCGCTTGATGTCGAGTGCATGCGCCGGCGAGGCCGCGAAGACCAACGCCGCGATTGCCGTGACGCCAACGAAAGCGAAAGCAAACATCTTCATCCGATCCGCCGTGGCGCTCATCGGATCACCTCGGCGTTCTCGCCCACGTCGGGAGCATGGCGCAACTCTCCGCCGCTCAGTCCGCCGCTTCCATGCGGCAGAACGCCGGTCGGCACCAGCACGCCTTCGGTCATGTTGGCCGCGACCAAATAAGTTTTCGCCACCCGCTGGACTTGAGCCGCGGTCACCTTGTCGATTCCGTCCAGGTACTTGTCGACCAGATGGTAGTCGCCGAGCATTTCGTACGTCCCGAGCAATTCGGCCTCGCGCATGATCGAGTCCTGCCCGAACACGAATTGCGCCTGCTCGAGATTCTTGGCCTTCTGCAATTCCTCCGCGCCGACGGGAGTATCGCGCAGCGCGGCAATCTCCTTTTCGACTTCGGCCTGGGTGTCCGCCGCCTTCACGCCGGGACGCATCTGCGCCGACACGACGAACAATCCGGGATCGAACGAGGTCATCTCGTAGCCGGCGCCGATATCGATCACCATCTGCTTTTCGACCACCAGCTTCTTGTAGAACCGCGAGCTCTGGCCGTCGCTCAGAATTTCCGAAGCCACTTCGAGCGCGTAACTGTCGGGGCTGAAAATATTCGGCACGTGATACGCCTCTTCGAACGCCGGAAGATTGGCCGCGTGCTGCAGTTCGACGCGCCGGGTTCCTTGTTGCGGCGGCTCGAGTTCCGTCACCGGCGGCGGCTTGGGACCGTTCTTGATTCCCGCGAACGCCTCGCTGATTTGCTTGAGCACCTGGTCAGCGTTGAAATCGCCGACCGCCACGATCAGCGCGTTTTGCGGCGAGTAATAGATTTTGTGATACGCCATCGCGTCCGCCAGCGTCAGCCCGTCAACGTCGTGGAACCATCCAATCACCGGCCAGTGGTACGGATGCGCCAGGTACGCTTGCGCGCGGACCATCTCGTCGAGCGCGTCCTCCGGATTGTCGTCGGTGCGAAGCCGCCGCTCTTCGAGCACGACGTGCTTCTCTTTGTCGAAATCTTTGGGTGCGAAGTTGGCCATCCGATCGGCTTCGAGCGTGATCGGCACGTCCAGGTGATCCTTGGTGATCTTCTCGAAATAGTCGGTGAAGTCCGTGTCCGTGAACGCGTTATCCATCCCGCCGTTTTGCTGGATGATCTGCGAGAACTCTTCGGGACCCAGCTTCTTGGTGCCCTTGAACATCAGATGCTCGCACAGATGCGACAGCCCCGTCTTGCCCATCTGCTCGTTGCGCGAGCCCACCCGGTAGAAGACGTTGAAGATCGCCAGGGGAGCCTTGTGATTTTCCAGCACCAGCACTCTGAGCCCGTTGGGAAGAGTCTGGGCCTTGACCGCGTCCGCGATTCCCGCGCGCGCAGGCGCCGAAGCGGCCAGGCATAGAAGGGTACCGAGCGCCGCCATCGGAACGAGACGGCGATGATTGCCAACGATCGTGATTCGCATAGCTTACGATCATCTAAGTCCGCCGTCCGCAACCAAGTCAAGGAATTAAACTCGAAGCCGCCCCGTCTCGCCGCGCGCCGGCCCACCACGCCGCCGAGGGGATGAATCCGAGCGGTCGAAGGCGCCAGATTGCTAAGGTGGTCGGGGGTACCTGACGGCATTGGCTCGAATCGGGTTCACCATTTCAGGTTCCTGAAGGACCGAATATTCTCTGCCACTTGGGATTTGTACATGCGGGAACGAGATCGCGCTGAGGTGGCTCACGGAGTTGACTAGGCCAAGTTCCCAAGTCGATCTCATCAGAGTGAGCTGCTGGCGGCGTGGCGCCGGATTTGAGTCCGAGTTTCCATCCGCAACCCTCGCAGACCCAGTAGACCGTGTCGACCGCACCGGCGGATGAAGCCTTCACCTCTTCGTCCGTGTATCGCGTCACAACTCTTGGAGTGACTAAATTCGGCCCGACAGCAGTTGTCTTCGCGGAGTCCCCGGTCGCATCCGCGGAAGATGACTCTTCCTCGATGATGTCATTGCAGAGTTCGACGCATTCGTCGCAGATGAAGACCGCTGGTCCGGCAATCAGCTTGCGCACGTGATCTTGATCTTTGCCGCAGAATGAACAGACCAGCATGGCCACACAAGTGTAACAGAGGGCGACGCCTCGCGCCCGTGGTCGGACGAACTTCGCGGTTTCGTCGAAGCCGCCGCGCTGCGCCGCGCAGTGCAACGAGCCAAATTGCATCGGCGTATCGGTCCAAGTAACAATGATTAGATTAGTACTACGACGATGACCGAAATTGCCGAGAAAGCGCAGGACCTGTTCGAAATCAAGGGCGTGCTGACCCAGTTCATGCGGATGCTGTTTCCGCTTGAGTTCCGCATCGACTCGCTTGCGAACAGCGGCCCGATCCTGCCGTTTCACTATCCGCTCCTGCCGGGCGAAATGATCTATCTGCCCGAGCGGCTGGAACCGTTCGGCACTCGCGGCGACGCCTACATCTATTATTTCGTCACCACCGCCCATCTGGCCGCGCGGCATGACTTCGGCACGTTCAAGCTGAAACTCGCGGACATCGCGGGCTTCGAAGAGCGGGGCGAGACCGGCGTCGAGGCGATCGACAGCTTCGTCGCGTCGTTCGACGACCCTGGCCTGGCCGGCGCTCTGATGCGGCTGGCGGAATCGGCGCGAATCGACGCGGAACTGGCGCGCCGTTATCGCGGACTTGCACCGCGCATCGCGGGCCTCAATCGCTCGCTGCTGGAACGGCTCCATCCCGAGTCCTTGAGTACGATGCTGGTGCGCGCGGCGCTCGATCTCGAAGCGACCGGCGAAGGGCTGGATTCCCCGCTGGTGCGGATGGCTTCGAGACAGTTCGCTCCCGTTCGCCAGCGCGGCGCCGACGTCATGACCAGCGTCCGCCAGGTCAGCTCCCTCTACAATTGGCTCCAGCAGCTGATTCGCGATGCGCGCGAGAGCGGCCAGCGCGATCCGCTCAGCGAAGAAGAAGCCGAGATGATGCGCAACGACCTGATCAAGGGAATCAAGGGCTCGGAAGCGCAGACCGGCGGCGAAGGCGAGGACGGCGAGGATGGCGACGGCGGCGGCGAGCCCGATCAGAACGTTCAGATGGACGTCTCGGGCAAGCAATCCAAGGGCGGCAAGGGCAGGGCGCTCTCGCCCGAGGAATTGCGCAAGCTCATCGAGCAGGGCGCCGAGCTCAAACCCTCGCAAGGCGACGGCAGCGCCGACGGCGACGGCATGTACCTGACACAACTGACCGGCAAGCAGCTCAGCGAGCTCGACCAGATGCGCGAGCAGCTCGGCGAGGTTGGTTCCGTCACCGGTCAGGGACGTTTGATGATCGGCCGCGGCCGCCAGGATTCGTACTACGCCTACGACGAATGGGATTACGTGCTGAATGATTACCGCCGCAATTGGTGCCGGCTGCGCGAAATTCCAATGACCGGCGATGAGGGCGATTTTTTCGAGAACACGCTCGTTCGCTACGCCGAGATGCTGCCCGGCGTGCGGCGCAACTTCCAGCGAATCCGCCCCGCATCGTACCGGATGGTCCGTGGACTCGAGGACGGCGAGGAAATCGATCTCGATCGCACCATCGAGGCTCGCGTGGCGCGCCTGATGGGCGAGACGCCCGACGGCCGCTTTTACAAGGCGCGCAAGAAAGAGGCGCGCGACGTCGCCACCCTGTTCCTGCTCGACATGTCGGCTTCTACCGACGAGCCCGTCCATCGCGAGCCGCGCAAGCATACCAACGATGACGACACCGACGACTGGATGAAGGCGTGGGAGCGCCGCCCGCAAACCGCCAATCGTCCTCGCCGCATCATCGACGTGAACAAGGAAGCGCTCGTCATCATGGCGCAAGCGCTGGAGGAAATCGGCGACTCGTACGCGATCATGGGTTTCTCCGGACACGGCCGCGACAACGTCGAGTTCTACGTAATCAAGGAATTCGATCAGGAACTCACCGACGAGGTGAAGGCCCGCGTCGGCGCCGTCGAACCCAAGCGCTCAACCCGGATGGGCGCCGCGATTCGCCACGTGCGCGAGAAATTCAAGGACGTGTCCTCGCGCGCCAAGCACATGATCCTGCTCAGCGATGGCTTCCCGCAGGATTTCGACTACGGCCACGATCGCCGCTCGAACGCCTACGGCATTCAGGACACGATGGTCGCGTTGAAGGAACTCGAGCTCGCCGGCGTGCTGCCGTTCTGCATCACGGTGGACAAAACCGGCCACGACTACTTGCGCCAGATGTGCCAATCGTCGCGCTACCTGGTGATCGAGGACATCGCATCGCTGCCGCGCCAGTTGCCGAAGATCTACGAGCAGGTCATCCGCTGGTAAATCTGTCCCTCTTCCTCGCAGCGAGAGGCGAAGAGTTCGCGCGTCGATCTCTTGCACCGTCCGAGTTCAGGGATGAACTGTTCAGCCTGCCCACGCCATCCTTGACGTGCTAAGCGATCCGGTATGGACAGCATTCATCAGATACCGGCCGGACGACATCCCTGCTTCGGGCATTGACGCTTCGAAAACAAATTTTGACGGAACGAAGCTACCTTTGGTGGTTTGCCCGCCACTGAACCACAACTAATGGTATGAATTGTGAATTTGATCCGAATGCGGATCTACGAACCAGGTGCGGAATCGACCCGCAAATCGCGCCCCGTCATCTCGGCCGGCGCTTTCACTCCGAGCATCGCGAGCAATGTCGGCGCCACATCCGCGAGCGTCCCGCCGTCCTTGAGCCGCCCTTTGAATTTCGGATCGTAAAGAATCAGCGGCACCGGATTGGTCGTATGCGCGGTATGCGCCTGTCCGGTCGCGGGATCGGCCATGAATTCCGCGTTGCCGTGATCCGCCGTGACGAGTGCGACGCCTCCGCGCTTTGCGAGCGCCTCGATCACGACGCCCAGCGCTGCGTCCGCCGCCTCGACCGCCAACACCGTCGCCTCGAACTTGCCGGTATGTCCGACCATGTCGGGATTGGCGAAGTTCATCACGATCACGTCGAATTTGCCGCCTTCGATTTCCTCGGCGGCGCGGGTTGCGATCGCCGCCGCTCTCATCGCCGGCTCCAGGTCGTAGGTCGCGACCTTCGACGACGCAATCAGCGCACGCTCTTCGAGCGGGAACGGCTTCTCGACGCCGCCGTTGAGGAAATACGTGACGTGCGCATATTTCTCTGTCTCCGCGACGCGCAAATTGCTCAGCCCCGCATGCGCCAGCACTTCGGCGAGCGTGTTGCGCACGTCTTCGGGTCCAAACGCCAACGGCAATGCGAACGAACGGTCGTATTCGGTCATGCACACGTAGCCGACTTTTGGAGTGCGCGAACGCCGGAAGCCGGAAAATCCGCCCAGCGCGACCGCGGCCGTCAGCTCGCGCGCCCGGTCGGCGCGGAAGTTGAAGCAGATGACCTGGTCGCCGTCCGCCATCGGCGATCGCTCTCCGATCACGTGCGGCTCGACGAACTCATCGCTCTTGTCCGCGCCGTACGAATTCTCCACCGCCTCGTGCGCGCTCGCCGCGGCCAGTCCATCCCCCCCGACGATCGCGCGCCACGCTTGCTCGATTCGCTCCCATCGCTTGTCGCGATCCATCGCGTAGTAGCGTCCCGTGACCGTCGCGATTCGCCCGCGTCCAAGCTGTTTCAGCTTCGCTTCGAGCTGGTCGATAAACGCAAGCGCCGAGCGCGGCGGTTTGTCGCGCCCGTCGAGCACCGCGTGAACCGCAATCCGGCGCGCGCCATTCGCCGCGGCGACGTCGAGGATCGCCATCAAATGATCGACATGACTGTGCACGCTGCCGTCGGAAAGCAGTCCCCAGATGTGCAGCGTGGCGCCGTTCGCGACGGTCGCTTTGATCGCATCGACGATCGTCGGATTGCGCGCGAAAGCCCCGCTCTCGATCGCTTTGGTGATTCGCATCAAATCCTGGTAGATCACTCGGCCCGCGCCGATGGTGAGATGGCCGACTTCGGAATTGCCCATCACGCCCGGCGGCAGGCCTACCGCCTCGCCCGACGCGTCGAGTTCGGTATGCGCCTGGGTCGCATAGAGTCGGTTCATCACGGGAGTCTTCGCCGCGGCGATCGCATTCGACGCGCTGCTCTTGCTGACTCCCCATCCGTCGAAGATCACCAGCGCTGCAACCGGTGGCCGCGTGGCGATCACGATTTCCCGCCCGCCGTACCGCGCTTGAATGCCGCCGCGCCGGCGCGAAGCCGCACGTCAACTTCGATTGTAAGATTTCCGCGCGAGTCGAGAATCTCGCGCGCCTTGATCTCTGCGATTTCCGTGGATGCCGCCATCGACTCAAACCTCACCGCACTGGTAGAAGTCCCGCATTTTAGAGCAGGCCGGGCCACCATGTCACGCAAGTCAGCTCTGGGAAAAACGACCCTGCGAATGCCGGCAAACTCTCCTCATCAACCCGTCAGCCGAGGTACCGCACCGTGAGCGCCCTTTCGACTACCGCACCCTTGCGGAGCTCGATGCGCATCGCGCGCGCTTTCGGCCGCGATGAAACGACTTCCTTGAGCCGCGTTCCGACAAAATGCGCCGCGGCCCCATCATCGAGCGCGAGCGTTGGCGGGAAACCGCGCTTGATCAATCGGATCAGCGCCGGCCGCGGCTCTTTCTCGCCATCGTAATGCGGACAGCATGCACCACGCACAAATCCGAGCCCATCATTGAGGCTGCGAAATGGCATGCCGAACGAATCTGTCAGGCCGTCTTCGAACCAGCAAATCGCGCCCGCGCTGATACCCGCCATCACAACACCCGCGTTCCATGCCGCGCGCAGCTCTTTGTCGAGTCCATGCAAGCGCCACACTGCGAGCATGTTCGCGCTGCTGCCGCCGCCCACGTACATAACGTCCTGGTTCATCACGAACGATTTGAGGTCGCCAACTGTACGCTCAAATAAAGCGAGATGGGTCGCGGCGGCACGCGATGGTGGAAAAGCTTTATGGAAGCGCCTGATATAGGAGTCGCTGTCACCGCTCGCGGTTCCTACGAAGCTTACGCGCGGACGTCGCTTGCGCCGCGCCAGGCTCAACACAAAATCGTCAAGCATTGGATTGCGCGGCTCCATCGAGAATCCGCCGCCGCCCATCGCAACGATGTGCCGCTCCGCCATATGCGATTTACTGTAACGCGCCGAGCTTTGCCCGAATCATCGGGCATCCAGCGAGCCGTCCGGTTTGAACGATGCGCTGGGGTTCCATGCGATCTCCCATGGGTATCCGTCCGGGTCGGCAAAATAGCCCGACACTCCGCCCCACTCGGCGTTCATGGCAGGTTTCAGAATCTTCGCGCCGGCCTTCGCCGCAGCGTCGAGCGACGGTTGCACATCTTCGGCGGGCTCGACGTTGATCGCGAGCGTGATTCCGCCGAATCCGCTCGTGCGTACCGCCGGCAGCTTCGCGTCCTCGGCCAGCAAATCGAATGGATAGAGCGCCAGCACGCCGCCCGCCGTGCGAAAGAAACTGATCGCCTCGCTCGACGCGGCCGATTTCTCCCAGCCGATCGCTTCGTAAAATTTGGTCGACCGCGCAAGGTCGCTGACGCCTATCGTCACGATGCTGACTCTCGCCGGTACCGTCATCGCCGATCCTCCTTACACGGCGCCGCTGTCGCGCAGCGCGCCGATCTCTTCCCAGGTGTAGCCGAGTTCGAGCAGCACTTCCTCGGTATGCTGCCCGAGTTCGGGCGCAGGCTCGGCCGCGGCCGCAACTTCGCCGTTGATCGTCACCGGCGCGCCCGACACGAGCACCTTGCCTGCCGCCGGATGGTCGAGTTCGAGCAGGTATCCGTTGACGCGCGCCTGCTCGCTTTTCAGCATCGTGCGGTAATCGACGACCTCGGTCGCCAGGATATCGGCGTCGGTAAGTTCCTTGAGCCATTCCCCGGTCGTTTTCGTCGGGAAGATCTCGTCGAGGACTCTCTGAATCTTGTCGCCATGAAAATTACGAATCACGTTGTCCGAGTACTCGGGATCTTTCTCCAGGTGCTGAATTCCGACGATCCTGCAGAACGACGGCCAGCGCTGGTCGTCCACGCCCGCAATGCAGATGTGCCCGTCGCTGGTGGAGAACGCGCCCCATACCCCGCGCAAAAACTGATGACCGCGGCCGGCGCGCTCGGGCTCGACGCCGGTGATCGACGTGTAATTGATCTCCATCCCCTGCATCGCGATCATCGTGCCGTAAATCGACGCGTCGACGTTTTGCCCCTTGCCGGTGCGCTCGCGCGCGAACAGTGCCGCCAGAACTCCGCTCGCCAGGCTAAGTGCTCCCGAATGATCCGCGACGAACATCCCCGCCGCCAGCGGCGGGTCGGCCGGCATCCCCGTCTTCGCCATCAGGCCGCTGGCCGCCTGCGCCAGCGTGTCGCGGCTCGGCCGTGTCACCCACGGCCCCTTCGGCCCCCACGAACTGCCTTGCGCGTAAACGATCCGCGGATTTATCTTGCGCACCTCGTCGTAGCCGAGTCCGAGCCGGTCCAGCACGCCGGGCCGATAGTTGGTGACGAGCACGTCGTACGATTTCACCATCCGGCGGATCATCTCGATCGCGCCGGGTTTCTTCAGGTCGGCGGTGATGCTCCTTTTGCCGCGATTCATCGCGATAAAGTAATGCGACAGCATCGCGTTCCTGACCTCCAGGCCGCCAATCAGCGCGGCCAGCATCCAGCGGCTCAGGTCTCCGGTTTCCTTGTTCTCGACCTTGACTACGTCGGCGCCCATGTCGGCCAAAATCAGCGACGCAAATGGCCCCTGGATTTCCTGCGCGATCTCGACGACCTTGATTCCCTCAAGCGGCTTGCTCATCGTGGCTTTCCCGTAGACGGTGGTTCAGGAACTCGGACGTGCGGGCATTATCCCGCCGTTCGCCGCGAAATCTCAAGTCTCGATTCATCCGCGCACCGCCATTGGCCCGCGCGCGCGCCGCTTGTACGCTCATCGCCGATGGAACCGAGCATCTATCAATATCCCGATGTCTTCCGCCGCGCGCATATGGAAAGTCCCGGCGAAATTCCGGCCGAAGTGCTTTTCCTGCAACAGGTATGGAAACGCCATCGCAAGCGCCCGGTGCACCGCGTCCTTGACATCGCGTGCGGCGACTCGCCCCACGGCCGTCTGCTGGCGGGCAACGGCAACGGATTCGAGGTCGTCGGAATCGATCGTTCACCGGCGATGATCGCGGCGGGGCGCCGCAAAGCGAGGGCACTGGCGAATCTTCGCTTCTTCCGCCGGCCGATCGAAAAGTTCAACCTTCCCGAGCGCCCCTTCGACGCCGCAATCTTGATGTCCGAAACATTTCCGGTGATCGTCGAGAACTCCCGGCTGCTCTCGCATCTCAAATCCGTCGGCCGTGCGCTTAAGCGCGGCGGCTTGTATTGCATCGACATCGATCGCCAGGATCGGACTGCGCGCGTGTCGCGGCGGACGATGTGGCGCGAACGCAGCGCACGCGCCGCCGGCGTTGCACTCGACATCCGCGAGTTTAATCGCCCGGTCGCGTGGCACTCACCGCTGCATTCGATCTACGAACTCGAATGCACCATCAACTTTCCCGCCGGCGCGGTGACTACGCGTGATTTGATTCCGGTGCGCTACACGCTCCCATACATGCTGGAACTCGCGGCGCTGGCGTCGGGGATGTTCAAAATGGTCGCCGCCTACTGCGACCTCTCGTTCACCAAGCCGCTGGACAAATGCCGCTACCGCTGGACGGGAGTGCTGCGCCGCGTGTGAGCGTCAGGAGCCGCCCAGATGATCGATCAGATCGAGCACGTCGGCATGCCAGGCGCAGTCGAAGCGGATAACCTGAATCGATCCCAGCTCGACGACCGGCTCCTGACTGGTCAGCTTTCGCACGATCGCGCGAATCACTCCACGATGCGCAATCAGCAGCGCGTCGTCAGCTCCCGCGTCGCCGCGCGGCGTCCATAGAGCCAGCATGCGTTCCAGGCCGCGCTCGACGCGATTGGCAAAGTCGGCGCGGCTCTCGCCCGCCGGATAGGTGTAGCCCGGCGCCAGTCGATCGTCGTTCCATCGCGCGAACTCGTCGGGATAACGCTCGCGAATCTCGTCGGCGGTGAGTCCCTCGAACAATCCGAAGTGAACTTCGGCGAATTCATCGATCGTGATCAGCGGCGCCGAGTCGCCGGCTACGATTCGCGCGCCTTCGGAGGCACGAACGAGCGGACTCGAAAAAATGCGCGCGAAATTTCCTCCGCCCCCGCGATGCGCCCCGATCGCCCGGCCCGCAAGGCGCATCTGCGCGCGCCCGAGTTCCGACAGCGCCACGTCGGTGCGGCCATGATACCTGATGCTCGACTCGCCTTCGGTCTCGCCGTGGCGAACCAGGATCAACCGCGATCCGCGACTTCGGCGCTTGATCATTTAACTGCGATGGCGCCCTGCAGAAATCATTCGTCGTCGAACAGCGGATTCATCACCAGGCCGGTCAGCAGCTTGGGGTGGAAGTAAGTCGATTTCTCAGGCATCGTCGCGCCCGCGTCGCTCACCCGCTCGACATCCTGGATCGACGGCGGGTTCATCAGGAACGCACCGTCGGCATGTCCCTGCGCGACTGCGCCGAGCGCGCCGCCGATTTCGATTGTGTATTCGACATTTCCGCCTTTTCGAATCTCGTCGGCGCCGAGGCCGAATATTCGATCGAACACCAGCGCGTGCAGAACCGACACGTCGAGGCGCCGAACCTCGGCCGCCGCATCGGGCATCGCGGCCTTCATCGCGCTGCGGCTGCGCAGCCGTAGAATTAGATAGTTGGGGCTTCCCTTCAGCGTCACGCCGATCGCGCCGCTCCCCAAATCGTTCAGGCGCTCGCGAAATGCGTCGCGATGCGCGATTTCCTCGACGTTGAACACTTCGCGCGCGCGTTGCGTGAACGACGCGATCGCGTCGGCCCGCAGCGATTTCACCACCCGATGCGTCGGCAGAATCACAAGCCCCGGATCGCCGCACGCCACCAGCGTCATCATCGTGTAGTCATACGGCTGCGGCTCGCTCGAGGCGTTCTCGTGGCGCCGCGCGCGGCGATAGTTCAGCGCGGTTTCGTAGCGATGGTGTCCGTCGGCGATCAACAGGCGCGGCGATTCGAGTTCGCGCTGAATGACCGCGATTTCGCCGGCTGCCTCGATCGCCCGCAGCTCGTTGCGGATTCCCAAGTCATCGACGAGATCGATCAGCGCCTCGCGCGAGGCCACATGCTCGCGCAACCGGTCGAGCTCGGGATGGGCGCCCGAGTACAGTGCGAAGATCGAGCTGGTGTTGACCTCGAGCGCCGTCAGCAGCCGCAGACGGTCCTCCTTCGCGGCCGGAAATGTTCGCTCGTGCGGCACGATGCGCCCTCGATCGAATTCCTCCAGCCGAACTCGCGCGATAAATCCCGTGCGATGAAGCAGCCGCCCCTCGACGTCGAAAGTCTGCCTGTAATGATAGATCGCCGGACGCGCCGGCCGCTCGACCACGCCCGCCTCCAGCCACTGCGCGAGGGTTTCTTCCGCTGCGCCGTAGCGGTCGGCCTCGCGGCCAAGTTCGAGCCGCACGACGTTGTACGGACTGCGTTCGTACAGTTGTTTCTGACGCGCCGCGCCGATCAAATCGTACGGCGGCGCCACGACGCGCGCCGGTTCGTCGGCAACTTGACGATTATACATCAGCGCGCGAAATGGCTCGATCCGTTTGCCGAGCGCGCTCATTTCAGAGCGTCTCCCGCCAGCACCGCCGCGATCTGATCTTCTGAAATCGCTCCCACTCTCACCATTTTCCACCCGCTTCCATCAGCGCCGACCGCGACGACCGTGCTGGGCGCCGACGCCGCCAGTTTTCCACCTTCAAGGTAAACTTTAACTTTTTCCCGCAGCGCCCCGCGCGCTTCGTCGAGCGTGCTCGCCGGCGCATCCCCGCTCAGGTTCGCGCTCGTCGCCGTGATCGGACGCCCGATTCCCGCGCTGAGTGCACGCGCTACCGGGTTTGGCGATACGCGCACGCTGGCGCCGTCGGGTCCGGTCAGCTCCGGCGCCAGGTCGTCGCGAGCCGGCAAAACGATCGTCAGCGGTCCCGGCCAGAACGCGCCGGCGAGCCGCCGTGCATCGGTCGGTATTTCGCGCGCCACCGAAAATGCCATTGCAGTGTCCGCCGCGATCAATCCGACCGGACGTCCGGGCTCGCGCCCCTTCGCTCGAAACAGGCGGCGCAGCGCGGCGGACGAACCCGCGTCGGCGCCGACCGCATAGAACGTCTCGGTCGGATAGACGACCAGCTCGCCGGCTTTCAACGCCGCTATTCCATCGGCGAGTCGAAACACCGCGGCGCGGGCGCGCTGCTTTTTCGGCTTGACTGGCGATGAGCGCGGCAAGTGACGATCAGACTCCTGCAACAGCGATTATACGGAACCGACGCCGCCGCTCGAAGCGTGCACGAGTGCGCGCCGCGCAATATCGCGCCGGAAATGACGTCCCTCGAACTCGATCATTTCCGCCGCCTGGTACGCGGCATCGACCGCCGTCGCCAGCTCCGGCGCCATCGCGGTCACCGTCAACACGCGGCCGCCGTCCGTCACCAACTGTCCGTCGCGCATCGCGGTGCCCGCATGAAAAACCTTCACCCGAATCTTGCCCATCGCCCATTTGATCTTGATGTCCGACGGGAGGTTGCCTTCGAGCCGATCGAGCCCGCTGATCCCAATTCCCTTTTTGTAGTCGCCGGGGTATCCGCCCGACGCGAGCACGATCGCGACCGAGCTGCGCGGCGAGAGCCTGATCGCCGCATTGGCGACTTTCCCGTCGGCGGCAGCGAGCAGGTTCTGCGCCAGGTCGCTGTCCAGCCGCATCATCAGCGCTTCGCATTCCGGATCGCCAAAGCGGACGTTGAACTCGAGCACGCTGATTCGTTCGCCGTCTATCATCAAGCCCACGAACAGCAGCCCGCGAAACGGAGTCCCGCGCGCGTTCATCGCCGCCAGCGTCGGCCCGACCACCTCGCGCATCACGCGCGCTTCGAGCTCGGGCCCGAATTGCGGCACCGGCGAATACGCGCCCATCCCGCCGGTGTTGGGGCCTCGATCGCCGTCGAAGACCGCCTTGTGATCCTGAAACGTGCCGAGCGGGATCGCGTTTTCGCCGTCGCACAGCGCGAAAAATGAAACTTCCTCGCCGGTCAGAAACTCCTCCACGATTATCCGATTGCCCGCCGCTCCGAAGCGCCGGCGCTCCATCGCATCCGCGATCGCATCCAGCGCCGCGTTGGCGTCGTGGCAGATGACCACGCCTTTTCCAAGCGCGAGCCCGTCCGCCTTGACGACCATCGGTCCCGTCCGCGCCTTCACGTAGCGGCGCGCGGACTGCGCGTCGTCGAATGCGGCGAAGCCGGCGGTCGGCACGCCCGCCTCGCGCATGACCGCTTTCGCAAACGACTTGCTGGTTTCAAGCTGCGCCGCGGCCGCGGTCGGCCCGAATATTTTAAGTCCCTCGCGCGTGAACTGATCGACGATGCCGGCGGCGAGCGGATCTTCCGGACCAACCACGGTCAGATCGACCGCCTGTGACTTCGCGAATTCCACCAGCGCGGCAACATCGGTCGGCGCGATCGGCACCGCTTGCGCGATCTGATCGATCCCCGGATTTCCGCTCGCGCAAAATATCTTCCACACGCTCTCGCTCTGATGAAGCCGCCAGACCAGCGAGTGTTCGCGCCCGCCTTTGCCTATAACCAGTACTTTCATCGCCCCGCGCGCACCTAATGCCTGAAGTGGCGCACCCCCGTGAAGACCATCGCCAGTCCGTACTTGTCCGCTGCCGCGATCACTTCATCGTCGCGCACGGCGCCTCCGGGTTGCGCGATCGCAGTCGCGCCTGCCTCGGCCGCGAGCGTCGGGCCGTCGGGAAATGGAAACAGCGCTTCGGAGACGAGCACGGAACCCTCGAGCGCGACTTTGAGCCGCGCCGCTTTCTCGCGCGCCGCGTACACCGGATCGATCCGCGAGGTCGCGCCGCCGCCAACCGCCAGCATCCGATCTTCCGCGACGAACGCGATCGCGTTGGACTTGATATGCTTGCAGACCTTGATTCCGAAAGTGAGCGCGCGGAATTCGGCGTCGGTGGGCCGCCGCCGCGTAACGATTTTGCCTGCGCGCGGATCTTCGATTGCCAGGTCCGGCGTCTGCACCAGCAATCCGCCGAGCACCTTCTTGACGTCAAGTTCTTTGCGGTCCACCGCGCCCGGACTGAACGTCAACACGCGCCGGTTCTTCTTCTTGCGCAGGAACGAGATTACCTCGTCCGGATACGCGGGGCCGATCAGCACCTCGGTAAATAATTCATCGACCGCGCGTGCGAACTCCATGTCCCACGGCCGATTCGCGATGATTATGCCGCCGAACGGCGAGTCCGGATCGGTTGCGAACGCCTTGTCCCACGCCCCCTTGAGCGTATCGCCGATGCCCACGCCGCACGGCGTGTTGTGCTTCAGGATCGCCACTACCGCGCGCCGCTCGCCCTCGAACTCCAGCATCAGGTTCATCGCCGAGCTGATATCGACCACGTTGTTGAACGACAATTCCTTGCCGTGAAGCTGATGCGCGATCTCGAGGAAGCGGCCGTACAGCGCGCCGGTCTGATGCGGATTCTCGCCGTAGCGCAGCGCCTGTTCGCGTTCGAGCGCAAGGTTGAAGGTCTCGCCGAGGGCGGACTCGCCGCCGTCTCCCGTATGCGTGCCGAGATAATTTGAGATCGCTGCGTCATACGCCGTCACGCGCGCGAATGCCTTGCGCGCCAGGCGCCATCGCGTGTCCGCGGTGATCGCGCCCTGGTGCGAGTCGAGTTCGGCGGCGATCGCGGCGTAGTCCTTATCATCGACCACGACCGTGACGTCGCCGTGATTCTTTGCCGCCGCGCGCACCAGCGTGGGTCCGCCGATGTCGATATTTTCGATCGCTTCGTCAAGACTCACGCCGGGCTTCGCGACCGTTTTTTCGAACGGATAGAAATTCACGACCACCAGGTCGATCGGCTCGATCCGATGCTGCAGAATCTGGCGCTGATGGCTCTCGTCGCCGCGCCGCGCCAGGATTGCGCCGTGAATCTTCGGATGCAGCGTCTTCACTCGCCCGTCGAACATCTCGGGCGAGCCGGTGAAACTCTCAACCGATCTGACTTTCACGCCGGCCGCTTCCAGAGCCGCCATTGTGCCTCCGGTCGATACGATTTCCACCCCGTGCCGTTGCAGCACCTTGGCAAAATCCGCCACCCCCGCCTTGTCCGCTACGCCGATCAGCGCGCGTCTGATCACGACCCTGTCGCTGTTCATCGTCATCTAGCTCCGAATTACGCGCGGCACCCGCTTGCCGACCGTGCAAAGCATCTCGTACGAAATTGTCTGCGCCAGCCGCGCGACATCGTTCACGCTGATAGTCTCCCCGACCGATTCGCCCCACAAGATTACCTCATCGCCAACCGACGCGCCCGCGATGTCGGTGACGTCGATCGTCGTCAAGTCCATCGAGACCGCGCCGACCACCGGTGCGCGCGCGCCGCGCACTATCACTTCGCCGCCGTGTTGCAGCCCTCTGCGGTAGCCGTCGGCGTAACCGACCGGCAGCACGCCGATCAGGCTTTCGCGCGGCGCGACGAACGTATGCCCGTAACCCACGCCGCTTCCGGCCGGCGCACGCTTGATTTGCATCAGCCGGGTCTTGAACGTCATGACTGGCCGCAGCTCGACGCGCTCGCGCACCGCGGCCGTCGGCGGCAGGCCGTAGATTGCCAGTCCGGGCCGCGCCAGGTTGAAATGCGAGTCATGCCGCAGCACCAGCGCCGCCGAATTCGCAACGTGGATGACCGAAGGCTTCATCCCGGCCGATTTCAGCGTCTCGATCGCCTTGTTGAAGACGCGGAGTTGCGCGTCGGTGATCGGACTCTGCGGGTCGCCCGCGTTGGCCAGCAGCGTGCACACGCCCTCCAGGCGCACCGCCGACGCGCTCCGGACCGCCTCGATGACATCGGGAATATCCGCCGGCATCACTCCAAGCCGCGTCGCGCCGCTGTCGATCTTGACGTGAATCGGAAAATCTCTGCGGCCGGCTGATGCGGCCGCGTGGTCGAGCAGTCCGATCATCGAGGCGTCGAAGACGAACGGCGTCAAGTCGAGTGCGACAATCTCGGCTGCCTGCTCGGCGAAGAAGCCCGCCTGCAGGTACACCCGTGTGCGAACTCCTGCCTCTCGCAGCTCGCGCGCCTCGTCGAGCGTGGCAACCCCGAAATGACGGCATCCTTCGTCGATCAACGTGCGCGACACCGTCACCGCGCCATGCCCATAGGCGTCGGCCTTGACCACGACCATCAATTCGCCGTGCGCGGCCATGGCCCGCAGCGCGCGGAAGTTGGAGCGGAGCGCGCCGAGGTCGATCTCGGCGAAAGTGGGGCGTTGCGTTTCAATTCCCATCGAAGGCTGAATCTCTCTCTCCGCGCGCACGGACGCAAGCCTCCACCTCGCTCGATTGTTCCCCTTCCCTCAAAGGAACGGGTTGGAGGTCAGGTTGGCGCGCACTCCTCTCCAGCGAGGCGGTGAGCGTGCCGAGAAATATAATATCCAATCTATTTCTCAGTTGATTATATTTTCACCGATTTGACATTAGTAAAATATTAGTTCAAACTATAAAAAGCCGGAATCGATATAAGAGTCGAGTCCCGGTTTGATCCAGCCCTACAGTGGCCCTTCCGCTCGCCTTTGACCACGTCCCGCTAGACCACGCCATTAGTACGATCGCAAGGCTTGAGGAGGCCCGCATGGCACAAGCTCGGGATGATTCCAAGTTTGCGGGCTTCGACCGGAAGCGAATAACCGACCGGACGCCCAATCTGTCCGTCGGCGCGGAAAAATTGAGCTTGCTCGCCGGACTGACCGCCGGCGTCGCGTACTCGACCTTCGCCAGCTTTGTTACGAATGCGCTTACTCCCGTCACCGGATACCTCGTCGAAGCGGATTCCTTTCACCGTGCCGTATCGGGCCGCTATCTGGAAGTCTTCAGCCTCGACGGCGCCATTCCCACCTTGCTGGCATCGCTGGTCGTTTTCGTCCTGGTTTGGTGGTCGATGCGGGTGATTCTGGAGCACTGGCAGCGTGAGGATTGGGGGCGCATCGCTTCAATAGACCGAAGCTTGTCAGGCGGCCCGCTCGCCATACCGGTGATAGTCGCGCCGCTGGCGTCTGCGGCGAGCAAATAACTTTGCCCAACAACGAAATCTTAGTTCGACAAGAGGAGAAATGACTAATGAGTGGAACAACTGACAAAGTTAGGGGACGCGTCGAAGAAGCGGCTGGCGTATTGACCAATGATCGCAAGCTGAAAAATCGCGGCAAGATGGATCAAGCTGCTGGCAACGTCAAGGATGCGATCGGAAAGACGATCGACAAGGCGGTTGCGGCGCTCAATCACGACAACAAGCGCTAGTAGCTTCGCGAGCCCTGAGGAATGTTTAATACAATCCTGCTCGTAGTGATTGTACTCGCACTATTCGGCGCGCTTCCGATGCATTCTTTCAGTAACCAATGGGGTTACATGCCCAGCGGCCTGATTGGGACGATCCTGCTCGTGTGGCTCGTGCTCTTCGTCCTGCGCCAGGCCTGAAGCCCCCGTCTAAATCCCCGTCAGATCGGAAAACAGCCGCCCGGCATCGCGTCGGCGCGTAGGAGTTCGAGCACAGCGTCTTCGAGATACCTGTAATCGTTGCCTGGCGTATCTGTATAATGGCGCTGGCAATGGCAATTGACCTCGAAAAGGCGCGCGAGCGGATAGTACTCGGGCAGCTCGAACGCCGCGGGATCGAAGATCCGCGCGCGCTCGCCGCTATCCGCACGGTCGCCGGTCATCGCCATCGCGCGGCCAGTCCCATGAACCAGGAATCATGGCGCAATTGATATTCAACATGTCTGTCATGCGATTTCTGGCAGACCACAGAACTTTTCTTCTCACGAAATTCTTTCTACTCGCCAGTCTCGTCGGGCAAGTCGAGGGATACATCCTTGTCGTGACATTAATCTACGTCATGTTCGACAAGACGCTGGCTGTCCGGCTTGCGGTATTGGTATTGCTGACGATGTGCCTCAATCACGTCCTTAAGATAATCATCAAGAATCCCCGGCCCTTCGTCCATGAAGGCACCTATCTCCAGAAGTGGGCGGTATCAACGGAGAATGCAAAAGCACTTGCGACCGAGTATTCAACGCCCTCTGGTCACGCCATGTCCGGTGGCGCTTTCTACTCTTATCTCTGCGCGTCTGTCGAAAATCCCTGCGTAAGAATCATCGCAGTCCTGGCGATTCTTGCCACTGGATTTTCGCGCCCCTACCTTGGTGTCCACTATCCCGGGGATATTCTCATTGGTTGGGTGATTGGATTGCTTGTCGCCCTGGTAGCGATAAAACGCGCTGATAGAATCAGCGACGGATGGAATAAGCTGTCATATGAGTATCAAGTGGCGATCGCTGTTGCCTCGAGCCTGATTCTCTTGCTCGCCACCATCGCAATCAACGGTTGGCGCATCGACGGTCAGCCACGCGTATTTTTGGGCTATGCAGGATTTTTGACCGGCATCGTCATTGGCCGCCCCATTGAGTTGAGCACTGTGGACTTCGATCCCAGAAGCTCCAGACCACTGGCAAAAGTGCTGCGATTCGCCATATCCGTTGCCATGGTGCTAGTGGCACTGCTCCTTCTCGATATTGTCTTTAGAGCAATAGCCGATGACTTCTCGGCCCTGGGATACATGTTGCAGTACATCCGCTACACCATTGCCGGTGTCGTAAGCATATTCGTCGCGCCTCTAGTTTTCACAAAAATCGGATTGGCTGAAACTAACCCTGTGGGACAGGCCGAGGCCGCTTCCCGTTTGCCCTTGGCCCTTTAAGCCTTTGGTCCAGGCCGCCCCGCGTTCGCAGGGGGACGGATCAAGCGCACACAACCTTGCCGGAGCCGCCGTCATGGCAATGAATCTTGATGCCCGCTGAAGCGAAAAACGCCATTCTTCTATCTCCCGCGCGCCCGAAATAACGGGATTCTCCGCCTCGGCAAGTCTGTTCGCGATACCTTAATCGTTGGCCGGCGTATCTGTATAATAACGTTGGCTATGGCGATCGATCTCGAAAACGCGCGAGAGCGGATGGTGCTCGAGCAGCTCGAACGCCGCGGGATAAAAGATCCGCGCGTGCTCACTGCGATGCGCACGGTCGCCCGTCATCGGTTCCTTCCCGCGGAACTTCACGAGCACGCCTACGATGACGGTCCTCTGCCAATCGGCGACTCGCAGACTATTTCGCAACCCTACATGGTCGCGCTGATGAGCGAGGTCGCCGAGCTCCAAGGCACCGAGAAAGTTCTCGAAATCGGCACCGGTTCAGGTTATCAGACCGCGGTGCTCGCGCGGCTGGCGCGCGCAGTTTATTCCATCGAGTTCAACGCGCATCTTCACGATCGCGCCCGCGCGCTTCTCAACTCGATGGGCTTCAGCAACGTCTATCTTCGATGCGCAGACGGTTCAGATGGATGGCCCGAGGAGGCGCCCTTCGACGTTTTGATGGTGACGGCGGCGATGCCGGGAATTGCTCTTCCGCTGCTGAATCAATTGACGCCGGATGGGCGATTGATCGCGCCCATTGGTGAAGACGAACTCCAGACCCTGGTGCGGATCAGCCACAAGACCGGGCACTGGAGCGAGGAATATTTCGGCGAGTGCCGATTCGTAAAGATGACGGGCAAGCACGGCTTTCAGGATTAGTGCGCTGGTTTCGCGCGGCTCGCAGGATGCGGTGCGGCGGGTAGCGGTGGTGACGGACGGCGGATGATGTGATCGGGAAGTGGATGACAGGGACGCGGTGGATTTCGCGCGCGAGCGTGGCAATCGTGCTCGCCATGTCGCTCGCGCTGGCAGGATGCGGTGGCGGCTCGCCGCTTTCGGCTTACGCTCGCGCCGGTTCGCAACGCCCGGTCACTCACGTCGTCCTCGCGGGCGAGACAATTTACCATATAGCGAACGAATACGGCGTCAGCGTCGGACACTTGATGGTGGCGAACGGACTCAGCGACCCGCGTGAGCTGCGCGTCGGCCAGGTCCTGACGATTCCAGGCGCGTATCGGGCCGCGTCGATCAGCACTGAGTCGAGCGGGGTGCATCCGTACACCGGCGAGCGCGCGTCGCGCCAATTCCAGTGGCCGGTGTCAAAAGGAGTGGTGTCGTCGGGATTCGGAATCCGCAACGGCGCGATGCACGACGGCGTCGATATCGCGGCGCCGGCCGGCACTCCCGTTTATGCCGCCGACAGCGGCGTCGTGATTTTCTCGGGCACGCTTCACGGCTACGGCAACACTGTGATCATCCGTCACGACGACGATTACGCGACGGTTTACGGCCACAACCAGCGCAACCTGGTCAGCGAGGGCGCCCGGGTCGCGCGCGGACAGGAGATCGGAGAGATCGGGCGCAGCGGGCGCGCCACCGGAGCGAATCTCCACTTCGAAGTGCGCCGCGACAATGTCGCCAAAGACCCGCTCGCCTATCTGCCCGATCCCACATCCTCCGACACAATCAGCTTTGCCGCAGCCGGCGGCAGCTAGTATCTTGGACCGTCGCCCGCGGGAATGCCCGGAACCATTGCGACGGAATCGACGATGACCACCGAAGAAATCAAAAAAATGATTCGTAACGTCCCGGACTTCCCCAAGCCCGGAATAATGTTCAGGGACTTTACCCCGCTAATCGCCGACGCGCGCGGCTTCGCTGCAGTAGTCGATCAGTTGGCGCAGCCTTACCTCGGTAAAGTGGACGTCGTGCTCGGAATAGAGTCGCGCGGCTTTATCGTCGGCGCGCCCGTGGCTTATCGATTGGGCGTCGGCTTCGCAATCGCGCGCAAGCCCGGCAAGCTCCCGTCCAATATTGTAGATCAAGCCTACGACCTCGAGTACGGCAGCGCGTCGTTGCAGATGCATAGGGACGCGCTCGAAGGCTTGGGTCGCGTGCTCGTGGTCGACGACCTGCTGGCGACGGGCGGCACGGCAGCCGCGGCGCTGCAACTGGTGCAAAAGATCGGTGGCAATGTGATCGGATGCGCGTTCGTGGTCGAGCTCGACGCGCTCAAGGGACGCGAGCGCCTGGCGCCGGTCAACTGCTTCTCCCTAATCCACTATGATTAAGCGATGCGGACCCCGATGGACAATCGCGAACCGGGTGCGACTGCGGATTCGGATCGGCGCCGCCTGCTAGTTGTCCTCGGCGTCACGTCGGCCTATCTCGTCACCGAGCTCGTCGGCGGCTATCTGACGGGCAGCCTGGCCCTGCTTTCCGACGCGGTCCACATGCTCACCGACATCGCAGCGTTGTGCCTGGGCCTGCTGACGCTATGGATATCGACGCGGCCCGCATCGTCGGCGAAAACCTACGGCTACCTTCGCGCGGAAATCCTCGGCGCCTTGCTCAACGGGCTTTTTCTCTGGCTGCTGGTGGTCTTCATCTGGATCGAAGCGGTCGGGCGACTGCGAAACCCGCGTGCGGTTTCAGGGCTGGGTGTGATGGTTGTCGCGGTCGTCGGAATCGGCGTGAACACCTTCTCCGCGTGGATGACCTCGACCGACCCGGCCGGCGGCCCAAGGCGTGGGATGGCGATGCGCGCGGTGTTCGTACACGTCGTCTCCGATCTCGTCGGCTCGGTGGGCGTGCTCGCTTCCGGCGCGCTCAACTATTTCACCGGATGGATGCGGGCCGATCCCGCCGTGAGCATATTGATCGGAGGCCTGGTGCTGTACGGTTCGTGGGGTCTGGTGCGCGAGGGCGTGGACATCCTGATGGAATCGGTGCCGTCGCATATTGACCTGGACGAAATGCGCAACGACCTGCTGGCCGTCAGCGGCACCGAAGAAGTTCACGACCTTCACGTCTGGTGTCTGACAACCCGGCAGATCGCGCTCTCGGCGCACGCGGTGGTCGCCGCGGATGCGGATCGCGATCGAGTGCTCGCCGAGATGTGCCATCTGCTGCAGACCAAGTTCGACATCCACCATCTAACCTTGCAGCTTGAATGCGACAATCGGCGCGAACGCGAGCCGGAACATTTCTGATTCAACCCCATGAACGCTGACACACTCAAGTGATGGCCACCTCGGAACCGGACGGTCCGGGCGTGGAGGAGGGCGCGTCGGAGTTGTACGACGAGCCCTGGTTTATTCCTCCATTTCAGCCGATCCGAGCGATCGGCGCGGTCATCCTGATCGCGTGCGGCTTCGCGCTCTACGAATATATGCTGGTGTCGTTCTGGTCGGCGCCGTGGATGGGCATTCACGAACGGATTCCGTGGCCCGCGTTCGCGATCGCGGCAGCTGCGATTGTGCTCTCGATTGCGGGGTTGGGACTCGCGCTGGGACTCGATTCGCCACACGCCAAACTCGGATTCGGTCTGCTCGCATTCCTGGCATGCATCGTCGTTGGAGCGGGCGGCGGCCGATTCGTCAGCTACGCGATGCGCGGGACGCTGAATCCGCCGTTCACGCTGAAGCTGGCGGTGGGACAGCGATTCCCAAGCTTCGCGCTCGTCGATCAGAACGGCTCGGTTCGCCGAGGACCGCAGCCCTCCGATGCGAGCGCAACTTTGGTTTACATCTATCGCGGAGACTATTGCCCGTTCGCGCGGTTCGAACTCGCTGAACTGACCGCACGTGCGGGCGATTTCCGCCGCGCCGGAGTTGATACGGTCGCGATCAGCGCCGATCCGATCGAGAGATCGAAGATGCTCGCGGGATTTCTCCGCACGAAGATCCCGCTGCTGAGCGATACCGGCGAGGACGTCCTCGCACCGCTCGGTCTCGTGCAGCATCATCGCAATGCCGAGCCCGACAACGCGATACCCGCGTTTTTTATCGTCGATCGAAACGGTGTCGTGCGATGGATCTTTACGTCGCCGTATTATCGTGAACTGCCGCGGCCGGATACTCTCCTTGACGCGGCGAAGTCAGTCATTGCCGGCGAGTCCACGACGGGTCGAGCGCCGACAGCATCGCCGCAGTAGCCAGGGCCGGCGAGTCGGCGGCAAAGATCGCGCCGATCGACGCGACTCCCGCCGGCCGCGCGGCCGGATCGGCAGATGCGAACAATTCGCGCGTGCGATAGGGCGTGATGCCGCCGAGTGCGAAGACCGGGATCGCGCCCGCGCCGCATGCCGCCCGAAGGCCGCTCGGACCCCACGCGGACGCGGTGGCCGGCTTGGATAACGGATCGAAGACGGGACCGAAAACCGCGAAGTCGGCGCCCTCGCGCGCGGCGCCGGCTACATCGGGCGGCGAGTGACTCGACACTCCGATGAGTCGATTGGGTCCGAGCAGCTTGCGCGCCATGCTGACGCCGATGGAATCGAAGGGAAGATGAACCCCGTCGGCATCGGCGGCAATTGCTACATCGACGCGATCGTTCACTATCAGCGGCGCACCGGCGCGGGTGCAAATTTCGCGAAGGCGGAGCGCCAATTCGTAGAGAGAGCGCGCGGATAAATCTTTTTCGCGGAGTTGCAATGCGACGGTTCCGGGCGGCGCGGCTTCCCGCGCCACCGCCAGCGCGGCTTCGCACGCCGAGATGAGATCGCCGTTCTTTACGACGCGGCGATCCGTGATGAGATAGAGTCTGAATCGCAAATTCGCTTACCGCTGCGAGCGCGTCGCGCGTTCGACTCGGCGGCCGTCGGGATTCCCCCTTCCGCGCGCCTTCAATCCCGGACAATACCATGATCCCGGCCTGCGGCGAGCAGGAGCAGAGCGCCTACAACGGACCCTTCGGATCCACCTGCTATCGTCCGCTGCTGCTGTTCAACCGCGAAGATCTTCTACTGGAGGCCCAGAATGATCATCAAGAAAAGCAGCGGAATCGCTTAGCTCACAAGCACTCTGGCGGCCCTTTACAAATCGTAGTTTCTTCCTGCGCGCGCCGTACCTGCGAATGGTTCAGAACGTCGATATTCCGCTCCGGCAAGTTGTCCTGCTCGAGGGCCTGCCGCTCCTGCGCCGTGTGTATCGTTGTTAGTGTCATAAGTGGGCAGTCCGCAATCAGCTTAGGACAGCTGGCCGCGTATGCCATAGCGATCAGAAGGCTAATCCGACGGCACGAGTGGTGCTTTGCAGGAGGAATGCATATGAAGACCGCCGACTAACAACTTTATAGCTCGAGCTTGCTGTCCCCGGGGGGCAACTAAATGAAAGGGCGTTTCAAACGCGTGAGCCTGGTCACCATCGGCGCCCTGATACTGCTGACGTGCGGCCGGGCCGCCTTCAGTGCCGGATCGCGAACGCCGCCGATAATCACCGTCGCGATCGACAAGAATGCGCTGATCACACTGGCGGGCAATACGCGGCCCGAAGCGCGAAATGCAGCCAATGATCGCGGCCCGGTCAATGACAGCTTTCCGATGGAGCATTTGTGGCTCCAGTTGCGACGCGCGCCCGAGCAGGAACAAGCATTCGAAAAATACCTCGATGAACTCGAGGACCTCAAATCGCCGAACTACCACCACTGGTTGAGCGCGCAGGAAGTTGGAGAGAGGTACGGATTGGCGCCACAAGACCTGGCCACCGTCACAAATTGGCTCAAGTCGCACGGCTTCACCGTCAACTTGGTCTATCCCAACGGCGTGGTGATTGATTTCTCGGGCAATGCGGGCGAGGTGGGCGAGGCCTTCCACACCGAGATTCACAATCTCGAGGTGAAAGGCGCGGCGCATATCGCCAACATGAGCGACCCGCAGATCCCGGCGGCGCTGGCGCCGGCGGTGGTCGGCGTGGTTTCGCTCCACGACTTCAGACCGCGCGCGATGAACAAGCCGCGCCCCGCTTACACCACTAGCATAGCGGGAGTGCCGTACGATTTGGTTGTACCCGCAGACCTGGCCACCATCTACGACTTCAACCCGCTGTTTGCGGCGGGGTATTCCGGCCAGGGACAGACGATCGTGGTGCTCGAAGACACTGACCTTTACAGCACGTCGGACTGGACCACCTTCCGCAGCGTGCTCGGACTTGCGAGCGCCTACCCGGAGGGCTCGCTCAGCCAGGTTCATCCCGGCAACTGCACCGACCCCGGCACCAATAGCGACAACGGCGAGGAGGCCATCGACGTGGAATGGGCGAGCGCCGCCGCTCCCAGCGCCGCGATCGAGCTGGCTTCGTGCGCCGACACCGGCCCCACGTTCGGCGGCTTCATCGCGCTGCAGAACCTGCTCAACGCCTCAGGAACTCCACCGGCGATCATTAGCATCAGCTACGGCGAGTGCGAAGCGGAGAATGGCGCGGCGCAAAATGCGTCGATCATTTCGTTGTATCAACAGGCGGTTGCCGCGGGCGTGTCGGTGTTCGTGGCGGCGGGCGACGAGGGCGCGGCCGGTTGCGACGCCAACGCGACCAGCGCGACCCACGGCATAGGAGTCAGCGGATTCGCGTCGACGCCGTACAACGTGGCGGTGGGCGGCACCGATTTCGGCGATACTTACGCGGGCACGAACGGTACTTACTGGAGCAGGTCGAATGGGGCCGCGTACGGCTCGGCGCGTTCGTATGTTCCGGAAATTCCCTGGAACGATTCGTGCGCCAGCAAGCTGCTCGCCAACTACGAAGGCTATAAGAGAACCTATGGCTCAAGCGGCTTCTGCAATAGCTTGTTCGCTTCGAATAATCTCCTCCTGAATACCGTCGCGGGCAGCGGCGGCCCGAGCGGCTGCGCGACCGGAACGCCCAGCTCACCCGGAGTCGTCGGCGGCACCTGCAAGGGAAATACCAAGCCTAGCTGGCAATCCGTGCTCGGCAACCCGAGCGACGGCGTGCGCGATATTCCCGACGTGTCGATGTTCGCCGCCGACGGCGTCTGGAGTCATTTCTACGTGATCTGCTGGTCCGACCCGAGCCAATACAGCAACGGCGCAGCATCCTGCTCGGGTGCGCCGAACACGTGGGCGGGATTCGGCGGAACGTCGTTCGCCTCGCCGATCATGGCTGCGATTCAGGCGCTGATAAACCAAAAGACCGGGAGCCGCCAAGGTAACCCGAATCCGCTCTACTACTCGTTCGCCAATGCCGAGTACGGCACGACCGGCAACTCGGCCTGCAACTCGACACGCGGCAAGGGCGTGAATGTCTCGTGCACCTTTTATAACGTGACCCAGGGCGATATTGACGTGACCTGCACGGGCTCGAACAATTGTTATAGGCCATCGGGCGCGAATGGCGTGATGTCCACCTCGGACTCGGCGTACCATCCCGCGTATCCAACGGCAAGCGGATGGAATTTCGCCACCGGGCTCGGAACCGTTAATGCCTATAACCTTGTGATGGAATCAGGGCCGACCGGGGTTCCCGAGCCGCTGGACGTCAAACCGTTGGCGGAAAATTTCGGCAAAGTGAAAGTGGGGAAGGTCAAAAGGGCAACGCTGACGCTCAGCAATCCGGCCAAGGAAGGACCGGCGATCACCTTCGGGAACCCGCTGGCAACGATCTCGCCGAGCAGCCCGGAATTCGAGGTTACCTCGACCTGCTCTGGGCAACTGATCCCGAAGAAAAAGTGCAACGTCACGGTGAAATTTGCTCCGACATCAACGGGTGCGGTGTCCTCCTCGGTAACCATCTCTGACAACGCGGAAAATGCGAACCAGGTGATCCAATTGAAGGGTACTGGGGAATGAGCAGGACACGGGCCTGAGCCGGTTTATTTCGGTGTGCCTCTATGCTTTTGTAAGCGAGGCTCGTCAACCATCTGACCGGCAACTGGGGGACGCATCGTGTCGATACTCTCAGAGTTCAAGCAGTTCGCACTCAAGGGCAACGTGATCGATCTCGCAGTCGGCTTCGTAGTCGGCGCCGCGTTCGGGAAAATCGTAAGCTCGTTTACCAACGACATTCTTATGCCGCCGATCGGCCTGGCGCTCGGCGCAGTCGATTTCTCCAACCTGTTCATCAATCTTTCGTCGAAGCATTACGCGACAATAGCGGCAGCGAAGGCTGCGGCCGCGCCGACGCTGAACGTCGGGGTGTTCATCAACACGATCATCGACTTCGTGATAATCGCGTTCGCGGTCTTTCTACTCGTCAAATGGGTGAATCGCCTCGCCGGCGAAACGCCCGCGCCGTCCAACACCAAGGAGTGTCCATATTGCCTGAGCGCGATTGCGCTCGGCGCCACGCGATGCCCCCATTGCACGTCGGAACTGAAGGCGGCGTGAACAGTGAACAGCATCTCCCGGCAGTGAAAAGTGAAAAAGTGAAAACGTGAAAAACGCGGAGGCGCAGGCGGACTTGCCGCGCGCGCCTCCTGCGTCGAGACGCCGATGCTCGCCGCTACTCGCCGGCCTGCGCGACGTCGGCCATCGCCTTCGCCGCGCGCTCGCAAATCTCGCTCAGGACTTCGTCACTGATCACGGTCGAGAGCGCAATCATCCCGCGGGGTGCGAGAAACAAACCTTGATTGAGCGCCGCCAGATGGAAGCTGGAGATCGCGCGGGCGTCCTCGCGCGCGATCGTCGCGGGTGGCGGCCGTTTGAGAAAAAACACGTTCATCAGCGATCCATAATGCCGCACGGAAAACGGCAGCCCCACCTGGCGCGCCGCGCGCGCCAGCTCGGCGGCCAGCCGCTCGGCCTGTGTGGCCATTTTGTCGATTCGCGCCTGCGTCAGCTCGCGCACCGACACGACCCCGGCCGCGCAGGTGACCGGATTGCCGTTGAAAGTGCCCGAATGAAAAATCGTGCCGCGATTGCGCGGATCGAACGCCGACATCACTTCTTCGCTGCCGCCGATCGCTCCGACCGGAAATCCGCCGCCAACCATCTTGCCGAACATCGTCAGGTCCGGCTTGACGTCGAAAATCTGCTGCGCGCCGCCTTCGGCCAGCCTCAGCGTGATCACCTCATCGAGGACGAGCATCGCACCCGCGCTACGCGCCGCTTCGGCAACGCGCGCGAGAAAGTCGGCCGGCGGCTCGACGATGCCGGCTGAGCCGAGAATCGGCTCGAGGAACACCGCCGCAATCTCCGAACCGCGCTCGTACAACAGCGCCTCGAACACAGTCGCCTCGCCGAAGTCGGCGAGCATCGTGCGTTCGCCGTCCTGGCCGGCCAGCCCGATTTCCAAATCGTCGTACGATCCATGATAGCCGTAGCGCGCCATCAGGATGAGCTTGCGGCCGGTAAGGCGCCGCGCGACGTGCACCGCGAGCATCCCGGCCTCCGTGCCTGAATTGCAAAATCGCACGCGATCCACAGATTCGACGCGCTCGCACAGCAGAGTCGCCAGCTCGATCTGCGCCTCCGATCGCGCCGGCCACGAGCTGCCGTCACGAACGGCCTTGCTCACCGCCTCGACGATTGGCGGGTAAGCGTTGCCGTGAACCAGGCTGGTGTAGTTGCCCAGCAGATCGATGTACTTGTTGCCGTCAACGTCCCAAACGAAAGGACCTTCTCCGCGCTTGAGCGTGAGCGGGTAGGGCCGATAGTAGGTGGTGGTGCGGGTGTCTCCGCCGGGCATCACGCGCTCGGCGCGCTTGGCGAGTTGCGCGGATTTTTCGGTCGCCGCGCGATAGTGTTCCTCGATACTGTTCATGCTCTCTTCCCCCGACGCTTCATCGTCTCATTCCCCGACGAGATATAATGACCGCTTGCGCTATTCCTCCATCATTTGCGGGTATCTCGCCGCCGCGAGTCAAGCTCCCCGGCGCCGGCAACCTGGCCGCCGCATAACATAATGGCAGTCTGAGGTTTATTCTCACATTCGCCGAGTCGCGACACCTAGCCGATCACTTCACAGCCGCGATCGCTTCCATCTCGACCATCAGTCCCTCGACCGCCAGCGACGTCACGCCGACCAGCGTCGAGGCCGGCGGCTCACCATCCGGGAACAGTTCGGAGCGCGCCTCGCGCATCGCGGAATAGTCAGACTGCTTGTAGTTAACGATGTAAGTATTGGTCTTGACTATATCGGCCGCGGTGGCTCCCGCAGCCGCGAGCGCGGCTTTGAGATTATTCGCCGCCTGGCGAATCTGGGTCTTCAAGTCTCCCGGCCCTACCAACTTGCCTTCCTTGTCAACTGCCACCTGCCCCGAAATGAATACCAACTTTGCCGGTCCCGCGATCGTCACGACGTGCGTATAGCCGCGCGGCGCGAGCAACGTATCCGGATTGATATATTTTTTCTCCATCGCATTTCTCCTGCGAGCCCGTAATGCTCGCGATTGGGGATTTCCCGTCGCCTTACCCGGCCGCCGATTGCGCAAAATAACCGTCGTCGGCGAGTCCGTTCACAATCAGATGAAGATAGATGAGTCCGGCGTACGGATGCCACCGCTCGAGCATCTGCCGCACGCCGTCGTAGGTGGGCTCGCCGTGCTCACCGAGCCATTCGAAGAGTTTGTTGCGCCCGCCGACGTCGTCACCCGGGAAGATGTTGATTCGGCCGAAACCGCGCAGCATCACGTACTCCGCGGTCCAGCGTCCCACGCCGCGAATCGTCGAAAGGCGTGCGACGGCGTCGTCGTCCCCGAGCGCTTCTATCGACGCGAAATCGCGGTCCTTGCGATCGATCGCCAACCGCGCAAGTCCGATCAGGTATTCCCCCTTCTGTCTGCTGAGCCCGAGCGCCCGCAGCGCGTCCGGATTCAAGCGCGCAACCGCGGACGCGGCCGGGAACGATCGCATCGGCGCCGTCGCGCCATCAACCTCGCCGGGGATTCCGCAAGTCTCCGTGAGCCGGTTCAGTACGTGCATTCCCGCGCTCAGCGACACGAGCTGGCACGCGACCGCATTCGCGAACGCTTCGAATACCGTGGCGTACAGCACCGGTTTCATCCCCCGGAGACGATCCGCCAGCTCCCGGATGCGCGCATCGCCGCGCGCGAGCCGGTAGAAATCCGAAAGATCACGCTCGAGCCCAAGCATCCTGGTCACAATCGCGGCGACTTCCGCCTTCACCGCTTGCGGCCGCGCGGCTCTGACCCGCACTTCGATTTCCGGACGCGAACCGCGCCGTGTCTGCCTGACTGCGACCGCGACCGGCGACCTGCCGATCATCAGGATGCGCCGCCAGACCCCCACGTCGAATCGATCGACGATGTTATGCGCCCGTCGCCGAAGCGCCCACACCGTCATGTCGAGTCTGAACGGTGGCCGTGGCGCAAGTGTGAACGTGAGCTCTGGCACTGGAGACGGCGGCGTCATCCGCATTTCATTGCGCCGCCGTCGATTACTGGGCCTCGTTGCCACCGATGCCGACGTGATTCTCCAGCGCGCGCACTCGCCGTATCACTTCGGGCAGCCGGGTCAGCACGGTGGCGTAGCGGCGGAACTTGCGCACGTCCACCGCGGGGATGCCCCCGACGATCGCGTCGTCTTTCAAGTCGTGGTGGATGCCGGCTTTCGCCATGACCATGACGCGATCGCCGATCGTCACGTGGTCGGTGCATCCCGCTTGTCCGCCGAACAGGCACCATTTGCCGATTCGCGTCGAGCCCGAGATTCCCACGTGGCCCGAGAAGCGCGAGTACTCGCCGATTTCGCAGTTGTGCCCGATATGCACCTGGTCGTCGAGCTTCACGCCCCGATGCAGCACCGTCGCCCCCATCATCGCGCGATCGACCGTCGAATTCGCGCCGATCTCGACATCATCCTCAATCGTTACGCTGCCGACTTGCGGAATCTTGATCAAATCGCCCTTTTCCTCGACGAACCCGAAACCGTCGGCGCCGATTACCGCGCCGTTCAAAATCGTCACGCGATTCCCAATCACCGTGCCTTCGCGAATCGAGGCCTGGCTGTGCGCGGTGAAGCGATCGCCGATGCGCACGTTGGGGTAAATCGTAACGTTCGGATGAATCACCGCGTCGCGCCCAATCGTAACGCCCGCGCCAATTACCGCCGATGCGCCGATCGACGCGTTGGGACCGATCGTCGCGTCGGGCGCGATTGAAGCCCGCGGATCGATCCCCGGCGCGGGCCGGTACGGCGGAAAGAAAATCTCGAGCACGCGCGCGAAGTCCGCGTATGGATTCGCGCTGACAAGCGTCGCGCACTTCGCGCCCGCCGCAAGCTCGGCGGTTGTGATCGCCGCCGATACGTTGGATTGCAGCGCGGGGGCGTACTTCGCGCTCGCGACGAATACGATCATGCCGGGACCGGCGGCCTCGATCGGCGCCGGCGCGAAAACCTCCACGCCGCCGTCACCGCGGATTTCGAGTCCCAGCTTCGATGCGAGTTCCTTGAGTTTCATCTTGATGCCCTGGTTTTCCGGTGAATGAAAGTTTTCAGTCTTCGGTTTTCAACGCGACGCGCGAATTGCGAGGATTGCGTCGGCCAGCTCCGCCGGTTCGATTTGCGTCAGGCAGTTGTAATGACCGAAGCGGCAGGTGCGCGCGAGGCACGGACTGCACTCGAGCTTGCGGTAAATCACCCGCGTCTTCGGCCCCAGCGGCCCGGTGCGAATCGGATTGGTCGATCCGAAAATCGCGACGGTCGGGATTCCCAGCGCTCCCGCCAGATGCATGCTCCCTGAATCGTTGCCGATGAACCCGTCGCAAATCGACAACAATGCGATCAGCTCGCCGACATTGGTGTGCCCGGCTGCGATCATCGCGCCCGATTTGCTCGCCGCCGCAACTTCTTCGCACTTCGCGCGCTCCGACCCCGCGCCAACCAGCACGACTTCGGCGTCCTCGCGACGCGCGAGCAAATCGATCAGCGCGCCGTAGCTGTCCGCGGGCCATTCCTTGGCCGGCCCGAAGGCCGCTGCGGGAGCGATTGCAAAGACCGGACGGCCGGGACGCTTGCGATTCGCCGCGAGCCATTCGCGCATCCGCTCGCGATGCGGTCCGTGGACGTCGATTGCGAAATCATCGGCGCGGGTGTCGGCGACGCAAACGCCCGTCGCGCGCACCATCGCGAGCCAATAATTCACCTGGTGGCCGGTAACCGCTTCGGGCGGCGGCGGCGCTTTCAGCGTCAGCATCGCGCCGCGCGCATCGGCGACGAATCCGGCGCGCCGCCGGATTCCGGCCATCGCGATCCACAGCGCCGACTCGAAACTGTTCGGAAACAACACTCCCAGGTCGAATCGCCGCGCGCGGATTTCTCCGACAATTCTGCGGCGATCGAAAAACCCGGAAAGACCGCGCCCAACCGAGTACGGTATCACCTCGTCGAGCCATCGGGCCCCGTCAAAGAAGCTCGCCAGTTCCTTCTTGATCAGCACCGCGAGATGCGCGTCCGGCCACGCGCGGCGGATTGCCCGCAGCGCGGGCGTGCTCATCACCAAGTCGCCCAGCCAGTTGACCTCCTTGACCAGGATGCGGCCCGGCGGCGGCTCGAGCATGACCGCGGGCGCCGACAGCGCCGGCACGCGCGACTCGAGCGCTTCATGAGGCCGAATATTTTCCGATTCCACGCTAGTGATTCCCCGCAGCGCGCCTTCGATCCTGGCAAAGATTTCATCACGCGCGCGTCCCCAAATAAACCCGCCCGCTAAATAGCCTCACCCGAGTCGGGAAACAGCAGCGGCGAGCTAGAGCAGCGCGTCTCGGGCGGGCGGGAATGAGCGCGCGGTTCCGCGCGCGTCGCGCCAGGAAAACGCGGGCAATAAATTTACCGCCGAATCCTTCATTGTTGGACGGGCGCAGCTTGGGTGGAGGCGCCGGGTTCGGGGAGCATCAGGAAGCGATGCTGCGTTGGAGAGTAGAACTCGACCGACGCACCCACCAGCGAATTGCCGTCGATGCCGCCGGCGATCAAGACCTCGCCGTCGTTCAGCAACGTCGTGGTGTTAGTAAGCCGCGCGACGTTGGTCGGGCCCACTCGCGAAAACAGGTTCGTTTCGGGCTGGTAAATTTCCGCGTCGCGCACTCCGACCACAACCGGCCCTTTGATGGTCCATCCGCCGACGACGAGCACACTCCCGTTGTCGAGCATCGTTGCAGTCGGCAGGTAGTGCGGTGCGCTCATGTCGCCGGTTGCGATGAAGGCGCCGGATTCGGGATCGAAAATTTCCGCGGTCTTGAGCGGCGTCAGCGAAAAAAGATTGGGATGGCGGCTGGTCACGACTCTGCCGCTCTTGCCGCCGACGATCAGCACGCGCCCGTCGTTCAATTTGACCGCAGCGGCGCCGACGCGATCGCTTGTCATGTGCGCGCGCATCGCCGTGAAGCTGCGCGTGGCTGGATCGTACATTTCCGCGGTGTCGTAGGAGATATAGCCACCCGGCATGCCGCCGCGGCCGCCGCCGGCGATCAATACTTTGCCGGTGCCAAGGAGCGCGGCGACATGCGCGACGCGCGGCTGATTCAAATGGCCCGCGGCGCTGAAAGTGCCGCTCGAAGGATCGTAAACCTCAGCCGAGTCCAACGTACTCACGCCATTGCCGCTGCCGCCCACGATCAGCACGCGCCCATCGCGAAGCATCGTCGCGGTATGCCCTTCGCGCGGCGTCGCCATAGAGCCCGTTGCGCTGAAGGCGCCGGCACCCGGATCGTAAATCTCCGCGCTGGCGAGCTGCGAGCGAAAGCCGGCGTTTTGAACCCCGCCGGTGAGCAGCACGCGTCCGTCACGGAGCATCGTGATCGTCTGCCCGGCTCGCGCGACCGTCATAGCGCCGGTCCGCGTGAACCTGCGCGCCGCCGGGTCGTAGAGCTCGGCGCTCGAGAGCTCGGCGCTCGAGAGCACGCCGCCGACCTCTCCGGTCGCTGTGCCGCCGCAAATCAGCACCCGGCCGTCGCGGAGCCGAATTGCAGCCGCGTTGGCCCGCGGCGAGGTCATCGCGAGCGCTTCGACGCGGCTCCCTTCCGGATTCATGTAAGAGACCGGCGCCTCGGAAATACCCTCGCCTGCGCACGCGCTGAATCCGGCCGCGAAGAGAAACGATAGCGCAACAAGATATTGACGCTTCATACGAACTCCGCGCGCAGAATCATAGGATCGCCGAGACCAGATAAAAAGTTGAAAAATGCGGCTCGTGATTTCAATTTGCCCAGCTGCGCTGACGCGATTTGATCTTATCGATTCGGGACGCGAACGCCGCGGCGAAGTGCATTCATCGTCGCGCGCAGGAACATCGCTCCGGGCCATACTCCGCGCTGGCGCGGTGTCGCCGGCGCCTCGACGCCGCGGCCAAGTGCGCGCACCAGTCCGAGCAATTGGTCCACGCTGACGCGCGACGCGACTTCTTCCAGCGCGCGGAAACGCACCACGCGATCGCGATCGATCAAAAATGAGGCCGGGAACGCGATTCCGCCGTTTTCCCGCGTGTTGAGCAAGCCGTATGCCTTGACGACCTCGCGCCGAGTGTCGCACAGCAGCGGAAATTTGATGCCGAGCTCTTGGCGGCACGGCTCTGCACGAGCGGCGTCGTCCACGGAGATCGCAACCAACTCGCTGCCGGCGGCGCGAAAATCATCGAGGCGCTCCGAGTAATCCGCCAACTGGCGGAGGCAGAACGGTCACCAGTGTCCACGGTAGAAAACGACGACGCACATTGCGCCGGCGATCAGTTCGCCGAGCCGGCGAACCACACCGGTCGAGTCGGCGAGCGCGAACTCGGGAGCGTTTTCGCCGACCGACGGAATTTGGCGGTCATCCATACGCACAACAATAGCCGCGCCCGCGCGCTAGAGGAACATCGCACCTTCGCCGACGATCGCGCATCGGCCGCCGATTCGGATTGCGAACGCGCCGCTGGTCTTACGCACGACCTCGACGCGAATCTCGCTCGGCCGTCCCATCTCGACGCCTTGCTGGATCAGAAATGAATGGGATGGTTGAGGTTTGATCAACCCGTATGTGGCGGCGTACGCGCCCAATGGAGCCGCGCCGCTTCCAGTCGCCGGGTCCTCGGGAATTGCGTCGGTATGCGGCGCGAACATCCGCGATCGGGCGGAGAACTCGCCCGACTCGTTTGCGACGAACATATATATAGGAAGCGGCTGCTCGCCCGACTTAAATAGCGCCGCGAGCGCCGTGGCGCTGGAAACGCATCTCGCGAGCGCGTCGATCGTTCGAAGCGGCACGAAAATGAATGGAAATCCGGTCGAGACGATCTGGATCGGCAGATCTTCGCGAATGTCCGCCACGGCGATTCCAAGCGCCTTCGCGATGCGCCCGCCATCGTGCCGCTTCGCACCGAACTCCGGCTCGCGATGCGCCATCCAGACAAAATCCGGCTTGCCGCCGGTATTCTCGATCGTGACTGTCACCAGCCCGATTCCGAGTTGCAACGTCGCATCGACATTCGCCGATTCGAGCGCGATCTCGCCGCGACTCGCGAGCACCCATGTGGTGCCGACCGTGGGATGCCCGGCCATCGGAAGCTCGCGCCTCGGCGTGAAAATCCTCACGCGCCGCGCGGCGCGGGAAGATTCGGCCGCCATCACGAACGTCGATTCACTGAAGTTCATCTCATGCGCCAGCTCCTGCATCTCGCTTGCACTGAGCGACGGCGCGTCGGTGAAGACCGCGAGTTGGTTGCCGCCGAAAGGCCGCGACGTGAAGACATCTACGAGGGTGAACGGAATTTTCCTGGACATCCGGAGATTGTGCCGCGGCGGCGCGCGCGAGCCAACCGGGTATTCAAATGAAAAGCGGCGATCCGTTTGGGGACCGCCGCTTCGACAATTCGAAATCGCCGCGCTTACTTGCCGACGATGAACACGCAGCTGGTGGTGCCGCTGCCGCCGATGTTCAGCATCGCAAATTTCTTCGCCCCCTCGACCTGGTAGTCGCCCGCGCTATCCGTTATCTGCCGATGGCAATCGAGCATCTGGCGCACGCCGGTCGCGCCGACCGGATGGCCCGCGCCTATCAGCCCGCCGCTCGGATTGATCGGCAGCTTGCCGCCGAGCTCGATCACGCCTTCCTCGACCGCCTTCCACGATTCGCCCGGCTTGGTGATTCCAAAATGATCGATCGCCATGTACTCGGAGGTGGTGAAGCAGTCGTGCGTCTCGATTCCCGAGAGCTCGGCGGCGGACGCGATGCCCGCGCGCTGGAAGGCGTCGAGAATTGCCTGGCGTGTATGCGGCAATACGTAGGCGTCGTCCTTGCTCTCGGCGACCTTGCTGTCGAATTCGAGCCGCGCCGTGTGATGGCCCCATCCGAGGATGCGCGGAATGTCGGCGAGCGTCTTGCCGTTGCGGCTGGCCCACGCGCTCGCAAATTTTTCCGAGGCGAGGAAAAGCGCGACCGAGCCGTCCGTGACTTGCGAGCAATCGCTGACTTTGATGCGACCGCCGATGACCTGATTGAATTTGCTTGCGTGCTGCGCGTGACTCTCGCTCATGAACCAGTTGCGGGTCTGCGCGTTCGGATTGCGCTTCGCGTTGGAATAATTCACCGCCGAAATATGCGCGAGGTGTTCATCCTTGAGGCCGTAGCGCTTGTCGTACTCGTCGCCGAGCCGGCCAAACAGTTTCGGAAACGGGAATTCGATTCCCTTGGCTTCGCGCTCGTACCACGCCGCGGTGCCCAGGATGTCGCCGCCGGTGGTGGAATCGACGGTCTTCATTTGTTCGACGCCGACCACGCACGCCAGGTCGTAGCGCGCGGCTTCGATGTCGGCCGACGCCGCGATCAACGCGATCGAGCCCGACGCGCACGCCGCTTCATGACGGCTGGTCGGCAGCCCGGCGAAAGCGGGATCGATCTCGAGGAAAAATGCGCCGATATGGCCCTGCTTGGCGTATAGCTCGGCGGCGAAATTGCCGACGTGAGCAGTTTCAACTTCGCGCGGCTCGATATGGGTAGCTTCGAGCGCGCCCAAAGTTGCCTCGCGCATCATCGCCACGAAATGCTTTCCTTCTTTCGACCAATTGCGGGCAAAGTCGGTTTGCGCTCCGCCCAATATGTACACCGGCGCTGGCTTCGTCATCGCGCGCTCCTCTCGGCTATTCAATTTAATCATCCAACAAAGGTCCGGCCGTATTCGAGTATGCCGCCGGAGAACATTCTAGCACCGCGCGCCGCGGCTTGTTCGACGACCGCGGGGACCGTCAGTTTCAGCTTTTCCAGCATCGCCACCGTGTTCTTCGCGCCGAACAAATCGACGATCGCCGTGGGCGGCGCCCAGTTGAAGCCGTACGACATGATCGTGTCCACGTCGGCCGAACTCGCGGCCACTTCGCCGACACGGTTCAGCGCGTAGCTGACGTAGCCGAGCACGACGCGGCGGCATACCTCGGCATCCGCGCCCTTGGCTTCGGCGAGAACCTTCAACGCCTCGCCGTAGCGGCCCACGTGATGCAACTGTTTCATCTTTTCGACGAATTCGATCGGTGCGGGTTTCTGGTAGTTCTCGTGCCCGCCGGTCTTCGGATCGAGCACGAAGACTTGCTTGCCCGCGCGCCGGTAGAAGCCGCCACGCTCGGGCGTCTTGTCACCCAGGCATCCCTTGTGAAGCGCGGCGCTCATGTACGCCGGCATCGCGAAGGACTCGTGCGCCTCGTCCTCGCAGTTGGCATGGACGTTGTTGACGATCGCCTTGTGCACGTCCCATCCGACCAGATCGACAGTCGCCAGCGGCGCCATCGCGCGCCCGGTATGCGGCCCGATCAAATAGTCTATAAACGCGACGCCGTGCTCGGCGGCCAGTTGCGCGGTTTCGTTCAGGACCTTGAAGCCGACCCGGTTGCCCACGAACGCGGGCATATCTTTGCTGACGATCACCTTGCGGCCCAGCCGTCTCGTCAGCATCCCGACGACTCGCTTTACCACCGCCGGATCGGTATCGGGTCCTGGAATGACTTCGGTGCCGACGATCACCTGCGGCGGATTGAACAGGTGGACGCCGAGGAAATTGCGGCGGAACGAATCGCTTCGTCCGCGCGCCATTTCCGCCACCGACAGTCCCGAGGAACCGGACGCCACGATCGCGTCGGGACGCCGGCTCTTGTCGATCAGCTCGAAGAACTGTCTTTTGAGCGGCAGGTCTTCGGCCAGCGACTCGAAGATAATCGCCGCCTCGCTGACCGCGCGGCTGAGGTCGGTGTCGTACGCGCCCAGCGAGATCCGCTCCGCGATCGCTTCCGCACGCGCATCGTTCTGCGCGTCGGCTAATCCTTGGGCTGCTTTGTCGGACCTCCGCGCCAGCAGCGTGACGCTATATCCTCCACCCGCCAATACGCATCCCGCGCCCGCGCCCATGGTGCCGTTGGCGCCGAGAATTACGACCTTGTTATTGTTGGGCAAGCAGCTCTCCGATCCCGGTGAAATTATGCTTTCGTCGAGTGGCACTCCTGCCGCCGAACTCCAATGCGCGCGCGATCATCCGAACCGCCGCGCCTCAACGCGCGGGTGCTCAAAGCGGTGTTGAGTCTCATCGAGGCTGCTTTGCGGCGCTGTGCCGACGCAGCCGCGGGCCGCAAGAGATGTTAGCCGAGGGCGGCCATCCGTGCCAAGCAGTATGCCCCCGCGCGCGAACCATTTCCGCTGCCGCGCGAAAACATTCCCGGGTCAAGGTTCATGCCATGCTCGCCCCGCCGTGCGAATTAACTGGTCGGCCTCATTGGGTCCCCAGCTTCCCGCCGGATACTCGGCCATCGGCACCCGCGCGCCGTCGCTCCACGAATCCAATATTTCCTGCACGAACTCCCACGACTTCTCGACGAACTGCGCGCTGGGGAACAGCGTATGGTCGCCGTCCATCACGTCGAGCAGGAGTCGTTCGTATCCGTCGGGCGAGGCGCCGTCGCCGAACGCGGTCTTGTAGCTGAGATTCATCCGCACCGGTTGCAGCACCAGGTCCAGCCCCGGCCGCTTGGTCATCACGTCGAACGAAAAACCCTCGTCGGGCTGAATCCGAATCGTCAGCGCGTTGGCCGGTACCGACGAATCGCGATTGAACAGAATTTGCGGCACGTCCTTGAACTGCACGTAGATCGAGCTCGCCCGCCGCTTCATCCGCTTGCCGGTGCGGATGAAAAATGGCACCCCCGACCATCGCCAGTTGTCGATATATGTCTTCAGCGCGACGAACGTGTCGGCGCGCGAATTGTCGGGGACCCCCGGTTCGTCCATGTAACCGCCCACCGGCTTGCCGTCGGCGTCGATCCCCGCGCCGTACCGCGCCCGCACCGTATTCGCGCGCGCATGCTCCGGCGTGATCGGACGGATCGTGCGCAACACGTTGAGCTTCGCGTCCCCGATCGCCGCCGCGTCGAGCGACACCGGCGCTTCCATCGTCAGCAGCGACAGTGTTTGCAGGATGTGGTTCTGCACCATGTCGCGCAGCGCGCCGGCACGATCGTAAAACGCCGCGCGGTTACCCACCCCTTCCGCCTCCGCCACGGTGATTTGCATGTGATCGACGTTGCGGCTGCCCCACAGCCGCTCGAAAATATTATTCGAGAAGCGCAGCACCAGCAGGTTCTGCACGGTTTCCTTGCCGAGGTAGTGATCGATCCGGAAAATCTGCGACTCGTGGAGATGTTTCACCAGCACGCGGTTGATTTCGAGCGCGCTCGGCAAATCGTGGCCGATTGGTTTTTCGACCACCACGCTTGAGAAGTTCGGCGCATCCGGAGGATTGATCAGGCCGGCCTGCGCAAGCCGCTCAACCGACTCGCCAATCGCTTCGGGCGGAATCGCAAGGTAGAAAACCCGATTGGGCGGAAGCCCGCGCGCTTTTTCGATAGCTTCAAGTTTCACTTTAAGTTTTGCGAAGCCGTCGGGACGGTCGAGCCCGGACAGATAGTCCAGCCCTTCGGCGAACGCCGGCCAGCAGGCGTCATCGACTTTCAGGCGCGAGAACCGGGCGGTCCAATCGCGCGCGCTTTTGCGGAACTCGTCGAGCGACATTTCGCGCCGCGCGAATCCCAGCACCGCGCTTTTCGCCGGCATCATCCCCTGGCCGCATGCGACCAGATTGTACAGCGCCGGAATCAGCTTGCGCTTGGCCAGATCGCCCGACGCACCGAATATTACCACCGTGCACGGCGGCGCCACTTGGGCTCGTTGTATTTTCAGCAGATTGTCCATCTCGCGGCCTTCCTGATTAGATTGCCCGGCGCGTGGCCCCACTGGTAACTCCAAGCGATGATTGATAAGTGTGACACGTTCTCCATCTTCATGAAAAAGCTGCCCGCGCAAAATCTCCGCTTCACTTCCGACTGCAACCCCCGGCGCGCATCGCTCATGAAAACGACAGCCAACTGATGGAAGCGGCGAAATCTCTTTCCGCCGCCTCGGAGCCCGCTCCGCTTGGCCAATGGATCCCGGTAGTTATGTGGGGCGCGTTGATCTTCATACTCTCGACCTCGGCGTTTACCGCCGCCAACACGGCCAGGATCATCGACCCGATCCTGCGATGGTTGTTTCCCGCACTCACCGCCGCGTCGGTTGACGTATGCCACAACCTGATCCGCAAGGCCGCGCATTTTACCGAATATGGAGTGCTTTTCTGGCTGCTGGTCCGCGGCCCGATGGTGCGGCGGCCATACCTGGCGTTGATGCTTTGTGTGGTGTACGCGCTGACCGACGAGGGCCATCAGGCGTTCGTGCCCGGCCGCACCGCGTCACTATATGATGTCGCACTCGACTCGACCGGCGCGCTCTTCAGCCATTTTCTGACCGCCGCAATCGCCGAAATCGCGTAGCAGGCCGTGGCGACGGCAGCGCAGTATTAAGCCGTTGGCAGGGTCCGCGCCCGCCAACGGCGGGCGGCCTTAATACTGAGTGCAGGGGTCACCCCTGCTCCTCGATCGAGGCGCTGATCCGATCGACGCGTCCGAAGAACGCGAGCAGATTTTTCATCTCGGCGGGAATCTTCAACTCGCCCGTGAACGCTAGGTAGAACAACTGGCCGTAGAGCGCGAAATCCGCCAGGCCAATCCTGCCAGTTAGAAACGGCACACTCGCCAGTTGCTCCTCGAACGGCGCCAGAGCGGCGCGCGCGCGTTCCCAGTTGGCCGAATGCTCCGCGATAGTTCGATCGACGAAACCCACGCCGTACTTGCGCTCGCGAATCAGACGCCATAGCGCGGCGCGATCCGCACCCTCCCGGATGTGAACCGCGAGTTCGTCGGCCAGCGCCACGCGATACAGCACGTCCTCGAGTTGGTTGTCGATATAATCGGCCAGCACCAGATGCATCCCGCGCCATCCAGCCGGGAAAATCGTCGGCTCGGGATAAAGCTCCTCGAGTCGCATCGCGATTCGCGCGGAATCGACGATCGTCTCGCCGCTGTCCAGCGTGACCGCCGGCACCATTATCTGGCCCGACGCCAGCATCAATTCCTTGCGCTCCAGGTAGTCGACCTCGACCACCTCGAACTCGACGCCCTTGAACGCCAGCAACTTGCGCACCTTGGCGCAGAATGGGCTGCCGATAAACTGGTAGAGCTTCGCCGCCATTATTGTGCTCCCATGATTTTCAGGGAGAAGGCCTTTTTCGCAGCGCCTTTCCATTTTTCTTTCGTGAAGGGTCGCGACCGGTGTCGCGCGCCCCGCTCAAGAAAGAATTTCGCAATGGCGCAAGGCTCACTTCACGCTTCCGCGTTCAATCGCCGCCACCATCGCTCGCAATCGCTGCTCCGCGAGCGGCATGTGCACAATTTCGAATTTCAGCTTGTCCGGGCCAAGAAAATAGACCGCGTAATAACCGCCAGGACCAAACGGAAATTCACCCGGACCATCCAGAATTTCCGCCCCTAGCTTCACCGCGAGATCACGGACCGCATCGACCTGCTCATGCTTCTCGACGTTAAACGCCAGGTGATGCAGCCCCGGCGCGTATATCTGAAATGGATTCCCGGCCAGATCGGGCTTCGCCTGCCATACATTGATCGCGGTGCCGTTCGCCATGTTGATGTTCACGGTAAGGTCGGCGCCCGACCGGCTCTGGGAAATCTTTCCGACTGTATAGCCCAGGAATTCGAGCAGCGGGCGAAAAAACTTCATCGCCTCCGGAAGATCGCTGACCGTGACAGAGACATGATTAATCGATCCCAGCAGCATTTTCCTGGCTCCTACCTCGCTCTTCTATCCCGGGTTTCCTGACGTTTCAATCCGCCCTTGCCCAACAGGGCGCTTCGACTTCGCTCAGGGTAAACTCCGCCCGCATCTTTGTTTTAACATTGGGTGCAGCGACCGTGATGGGGGTCAAGCTGGACGCGCTATCCAACCCACCCTCATCAAGGGGTTGAGAGGATGGGTTGGATCGCGCTTTTTGTTTTAGGCGGGGCATTGAGGACTCCATGGGGTGCGATGTTTGAGCATGGCGTTGAGGACGGTGAGCAGCTTGCGCATGGCCGCAGTGAGCGCGAGCTTGGCGGGCTTACCCATGCTGCGCAGCCGCGGGTAAAAGTCTTTAAGCGCGGGATTGCAGCGCACCGCGGCGAGCGTGGCCATGTAGAGTGCGGCGCGCACTTGGGCGCGACCGCCGTACACCGTGCGCCGCCCGCGCATGCTGCCGCTATCGCGGTTGAGCGGAGCCACGCCGACCAGGCTGGCGATCTGGTGGCGCGAGAGCGCGCCTAGTTCAGGCAGGTCGGCCAGCAACGTGGCGCACAACACCGGACCGACTCCGGGGACTGCGCGCAGCAAGTCTTCGCGCTCGCGCCACAGCGGCGAGCTGCGCAGCATCCGGTCAAGATCACGGTCACGCTCCTTGAGCCGGCCCTCCAGCCAGCCGATATGCGCGGTGATCTCCTTGTGCAGCAGCTTGGGCGTGCTGCCGAGCCGGTTACGCTCGGCGGTCAGCATCTCAACCAGCTCGCGGCGCCGTGCGACCAGCGCCTTGAGCTCGAGTTCCTGCGCGTCGGGCAGTCGGCGCACTTCGGGTCGCATCCGCTCGGCGAACAGCGCCAGCACCCGCGCGTCGAGCGCGTCGGTCTTGGCCAGCCGTCCGCTGGCGCGCGCGAACTCGCGCACCTGGCGCGGGTTGACTACCACCACCGGCATCCCGGCCGCGCCCAACTCGGCGACCAGCGCGGTCTGCAACCCACCGCTGGCTTCCAGCACCACCAGCGCTGGCGCAAGCTCCACCAGCCGTGCGACCAAGCTTGCGATCCCGCCGGCATCGTTGGCCACCTCCAACAACTTACCCGTTGCCCCCAGCGCCACCTCCAACCGCGCCTTGCTTACATCGATCCCGACGTACACTTGAGCTTCCATCGCTGCACCTCTGCGTTCCGGCCGCGCCCGTCCTTGCACGATGCGGGCTCGACCACTTGCGCCGGCCCCGGCGACTGTTCGGGCTGTGACCTGGTTTTCAGGGCGCGGCGACCCGCGCTGCACCGCGGTCTCGCTCGTTGCGGACCCAGGGGTTATCGGTCTGCCGCACCCAAGTTTGAATCCATCTTGCGACCCTAACCGCAAGATACAAGGGGTCACCCCTGCCCCACGGTGGGTTCCGCATACAATTAAGTGATTTCCCCTTCCTCACTTCACGCCCATTCTGAGCCGGTAGCTCCAGAACCACGGCACGATAGTGTCGCCGAGCGCGTGGCGCGCAGCCTCGCGCAACGCCGTGATCCCGATCTCATCCTCGGCGATACCGTGCTTGAGCAGCGTAGCGATCTCGCCCTGGCTGAGCGCGAGCCCGACTAGCCGCTCTGCGCCTCCAGTCTCGACGTGATGGAGCACGGCCTCCTTCACGTAACGGAACCGCCCGCTCTGCTTGATCCTTTCCAGATGCCCGCCCTTGTTCCACTGAAAAACCTCCGGCGCGAGGCGCAGTTGGCGCTCCAGCGCTTCCGCCTTCACTCGGCATGCGATATAGGCCTGTTCGGCTTCGGCGTTGAGCGTCGGCGGCCAATCGCAGTCGTAAGCGGCAAACACCCCTCCGTCGCGCAAAATGCGCGCAACCTCGGCGAATGTGCCGTTCGGCTCCATCCAATGCAGCGACTGCGAGCAGGTCACGATATCGGCGTATCGGTCGGGAAGGCCGGTCGCGGTCGAGAGCCCCTCGACGAACCTGACGATGCCCGAATTGGAGTCGGCCGCACGGCGCTCATCAGCCTGCGCGCGCATGTCGGCATTCGGCTCGACGCCGACGACCTCGGATGCGATTCGCGTCCAGATGAGAGTAGAGAGACCGCTGCCGCTGCCGAGATCGACGACTACGGGCCGCGGCTTTGCGGCCAGCTGCGTCAGGAGGTCTACGATGACTTCGGGCGGTCTCGGCCGGTACCTGTCGTAGAGTTCGGCGAAACCTGAGAAGCGATCGGTATTGGCGGCAACGTGGGCGCGATCGGCGCTCATGAAGTGAACCCTCGCATGCGTCAAGTCTAGTTGGGCCGCGTTATCGAGGCGAGCGACCCGCCGTTTGCACGGCTGGCCAGGCCGTGGCGACGGCAGCGCAGTATTAAGCCGTTGGCAGGGGCCGCGCGCGACAACGGAGCGCGGCCTTAACACTGGGTGCAGGGGTCACCCCTGCCACCCCTGCCCGTGCCAACGGCCCGCGCTCATGCCGTGAGTTGACGCAATGATACGGATAGCGGCACGGGTCACAGGCACCAGGCTCGGGCGATGAATCTTGTCGAGCGTATCCATTGCGTCGAAGAGGTAAAAGGGCGCCGTGAGGAAGTTGACCAGCGGCACGCCGGCAAGATGAAACGGGCCGCCGTCGGTAGTCGGTGATGGGCCGAAGACATCGGGCGGCAGGATCAGCGACCGCTCGATATGCTCGGCCACAACTGCCTCGCGCACAATGGCCTCGAGCGATGCGAGCCGGCTGGTGAACCACCAGCGCGGCTCCGGATGGCCCGAGGATGCCAGCGCGCCGTCACGCTCGACCATCTCGACGGCGACGTGCTCGAGATGGACTTCGAGCACCACGCGAGCCAGTTCCGTTCTGTGCCGGTCGATGAACGCGTGTACCCCGGCGCCACCGGCCATGTGCCCCGCGTTGAGGAGGAAGACCAGGCGATGCGGACGGTCGGCGGGCGCGATGCGCGACCAGTAGATAGCCTGCGCCAGGACCATCGATACGCCTGACGCGTCCTCGACGGCGGACGCCCACGGTCCGTCGTGATGGGAGCCGATGATGACGATGTCGTCGTCGGCGCCCGGCAGTTCGCCAACGACGTTATAGCTGGTGATCTCGTGGCGGATCGCGCGGTTGACCAGCGTAACCTGCACGCGACCCGCGTCGCATAGCCGCCGGATCCGCGCGCCGTCGTTGGCGCTTATCCAGACTCCGGGGATCGCGCGCGACACGCCATCGTAGGGGACGTAGTACCGGTGCGAGTCGCCAGGGTAATCGCTCAACACCCCTACGAACCCGATCGCCCCTGCCGCGATCGATGCGTCCATAACGGCCATGAGGTGATTGCTGAACGGGAGCACTTGGATGGCCCCGGCAAGCGTGCCGCCCGGATCGTAGCGGCGCCAGTTGGTATCGGCTTCTCGTGTCACGGCGCCTGCGAGGATCAGGGCAAAATCCGCCGGTGTGTGCATGAGCGGCACATCGACCAAAGCGATCGCGCCACTCACAGCGCCGGGCGTTTCGTCACGCCACTGGACGAGCGCTGCGTCAAGACCATCGGTCACCGCCGAATGCGGCAGGGCGAAACAGGGGATGCGCGACTCGTGACCTGCCGCGCGCACGATCATCGCGGACTCGACCGGCTCCCAGTAAGGCAGCGTCACGGGCTCGAGCCGGACGTGCTCCAGTCCGAATTGGAGGAATTTCTCGCGGCAGAAATTCTCGGTCCATCTGTCGGCCTCGTACCCGGGTCGCCGCACGCCGCGGGCAAAGACGGTCTCGATCCAATCGAAGATGGTGCGCTCGTCCGGAACGAACGCCTCTTGCAGAGTACTCATCACACTGCCTCGCCCAGCCGCGCGCAGGATAGCAAAAAGGAGAACTTAATTGTATGCGAAACCCACCGTGGGTTTCGCGCATCCTTGGGCAGGGGCCAGCCCCTGCACCCGCAGTGAGAAGACGCAAAAATCTGCGAAGCGCATCTTTTCGCGACTACGCGATGGAAGAGGCGGCCCCTGCACTCAATATTAAAGCAAAGATGCGGCCTGACGGCCTGTTAGAACCTTTTTTGTGCCATCCTGAGCGCAGCGAAGAAACCCGGCTCTTGCCTCCCCCGTTATTTCACGGGACGTGCCACGAGCACACGGCGGCCCGCCGTTTGTCGGTCGGTAGGCGAGGGTGCAGCGGCTGGTGCCCGCGCTCTTTTTTTGTGTCATCCCGAGCGCAGCGAAGAATCCCGGTTCTTTGCCTCGCCCTGACAGGGAGAGGCCGACGCAGAGCGTCGGGTGAGGGTCCAAATTCCAAATTTTTCCCCCATCCTTCCTCTCCGTCATCCCGACCGAAGCGGAGGGACCCCGGATCTTACCTCGCCCGAGCTAGGATGTCGCGTTCCGCGCGACGTTCGAGGTTCACCTGACGCGGGGCGCGATACCGTAGCGCTCTAGTGGACACCCACGCGCCGCGTCCGATACCAGCCAGATAGCGCGCACGGTTGATCGCTCGAAACGCGCCAAAGTCTTGTGCGCGTGCGCTTTTCTGACGCACAGTCACAATGTGGCTGCATCATTGATGGGGGCGCACATAGCCGCGGCAGTCGCATTCCAGGGCATTCGCTTCATCAGAGCCTTGCGTGTGCCATCTGTGGCCGCATTCAAGCGTGTGACACCTGATGCGACCGTCCTGATCTGGCTTCACCCTTCGGTGTACCAGTGACAGCTTGTTCTCGCGGCAATGTTTGCACCACATGGGCTATTATCACCTTCAAATCCAGTGAAGCCATCTGAGTACTACGTCCAGTGCTCCGACGACGATCAGGAGCAAACCTAGATGATCGATCCAGACCGAAATCCGCTCCCCGCCGGATGGAGTCGGACTCGGAACGCCGTTCCAATCACGATTTCCAAGCCACCACATATGGTATATACGCGCGACGACATAACTCATGACTTGGAGAACCACACCGGCGGCGATCATCTGCAAACCACTCATTATTTCGATCCATCTACCATCCCCATGTCGCTGATTCCATCGCCTGTGCCTTGGCGGTTTTCGCTCATCGCTGTCCGCCATTTGTCGGTCGCGCGGCGGTCTGCTAACTCACAGGCGCGGGGCGTGCAATAGGCGAGGCAAGATAATGAAACGCTATAGAACATTCACAACCGCAATCGCGCTCGCGTTGATGCTGTCCGCGCCCGGAGCGGCTCATGCGACAGACGGCAATAGACTCGCCGGTTGCAAGACAATGGCAGAGTTCGCCCGAACCGTCGCGAATGCCCGCGATCACGGAGTGCCATTGGAAAGGGTTCGAGAAACGATGGAAAAAGATCTCCCCGCGAGTGATCAAAATAATATAGACATTGCGATAACCGCGATCTACAAGAACCCCAACACGCCCCCGGATTTCTTCGCAAATGCGACCCTTAGCGGCTGTATGACCCCCGGCTCCGCCATGGAAGGAGGAATCGGCAAATGATCCTAATGGAAAAAAGAATCGACCCTAAAAAGTGCGCTCACCGGAACGTAGGAAAGATCACCAAAAGTGAATCCGCAATCGCGTCATCGGACCCGCCCGTCTACCACTTTTCTGCAAAATGTGATTTGTGCGGCACGCCTGTATGGTTACATTCGACTGCCCATCGTCTTCCTACGCAATGGCGCCCGAATACAGAACCTTGCGGATGCCCGCATCCGAACGCGACGAAGCCGGAGTCGTGAAATCGGCGCGGTAAGTGCCGCCGCTGTTCGTCGCTCAAATAGCGGCTCGACGCCCAATCGCCACGGGCACAAGGGCCGCGCGCTTTCGCTTCCGACGATGACCGCCGTGTCTGATCGGTGTCTTGACGAGGGACTGCCCGCCATTTGTCGAGCGCTCGGATCCGGGGTCCCTCGGCTTCGCTCGGGATGACGGAATCGGAAAGCGCGATTCGTCTTTTGTTCTCCTGAACTAAAAACGTTTCACGTGAAACATTCGTGTCTGGATCCTAAGAAATAACCCCTGTTTCGCAAAATGCGCCGTAATTCGCCCTCCCTTCAGCAACGACCATCGAACAATCTGCGCCAAGCATCTTTTTCTCACGCGGCCGAGAGCGAAAGACCGTCTGCGGGATTTCGCGATTCACACCGCGCTGTCGGGCAGCAGTCACGTTCCCTCTAACCCACTCTAACAGGGACGATGTCCCGCATCTTTTCTTAGCATCGCGTGCAGGGGTCATCCCTGCCTGTGGCGACGGCAGCGCAGTATTGAGCTGTTGGCACGGGCCGCGCCCGCCAACGGCGGGCGGCCTTAACATTGGGTGCAGGGCTCAGCCCTGCCCGCGCGCGACAACGGAGCGCGGCCTTAACACTGGGTGCAGGGGTCACCCCTGCTCAGTGAAAGCGGTCGTATCCCATCCAGAGCGTTAGCAGGATAAGCGGCCTGACGATCGGTTCCTCCGCGCTGCCGATCACCCCCTCCACTGAATCGACCACGCCGCGTGCTTCCCGGCCCTCATCGCCGGTGTAGCTTGTGTCGGAGACGGGGAAGCCGAGTTCGCGCGCCTGGGCCAGCAGCGTGCGCGTAACGTCGGTGCCGAAATGAGGATTGATGATGAACAGTCCCTCGTCGAGCGGGCTTACGAACTCGATCATGCCCACCTCGTAAGGCGGCGGATCGTAGCCGAGCTGATCCTCGGCAAGCGAGAACAGGTAATGCCCTTGGGCGGCCACGCGCGCTTCCATCGTGATTTGCGTTTCGGGAAAGGACTCGCCCGGCACCGCGGCGAAGAACAGGGTGCCGATTCGCACCGCGCCCACCGGCGTGCGTATTTTGCTTTTGTCGTCCGCCATATAGGGCTCGCGGTTCGAGCGCATCACGCGGTCGACACCGGCCCTTCCGTTGATCATCAGGCCCGCCAGGACAGGATTGTCGGCCGGCTCTTCGAGGATTGTTTCGGTGGTCGCGATCGGGCCGTCGACTTTCACCGCATCCGCCTCCGCTTGAAGGGCGAGCCTGGCGACGGTTGCGCCGTAGCTTTCGGCTGCCGATGGCCCGCGTGCTCCGATCGCTTTCAGATCGGGCTGGGTGCGCCCGACCGAGGCGACCATCACGAGCGCCGTCGAATCGGGATTGGCCTTCTCGACGGCTCCCACCGCCGCGGCAGGCCAATCGGGCGAGATCAGCGTATTGTCCTTGCCAAGCGCCGTGACATGCGCGCTGAAGTTGATCAGCGTCGCGAACGGCGCGCCGTCGGAACCCTTGGCGAACAGCACGCGCAGCTTGGTATCGAGCGGATACCCGGCGAGGATGCTTCTCAGCAGATGGAACGACCCGGTATCGATTTCGCCGGAGTACAGCGATGCGAGCCGTTCGTCGCGCAAGGCGGATTCGATTGCGGCGACGGTCTGATCGGCAACGAAGTTCAAGTATTCCGGCGATACGCCGCCCCATACTCCAATGTCGTCGGGTCCGGAATGATCGTGCGTGCTGGCGATGATTATAGCGCGTTCGGGAATGCCGGCGTCTTTCGACACCCGCCGGCGGATGTCCGCAGAGCCATACGGCGCGTCGTCCCCCTGGTAGGCGAGAAAATGCCCCTGCGTGTCGATCGCGCAGAAAACCACGGTCCGTTGACCGCGCGAGATCGCGATTGCACGCGCGTAGATGGGGCTCGCGACCCCGGCCGATCGCCTGACGGGACCGAAGCCGTAACCCCCGAGATAGACCGGCGAGGTCGGCGTGATTTCGCGCTTGGATGCGCCCACGCAATATTCGCCGCTCGATTCGGAGGCGGAACAGGCGGCCGTCATCGCCGCCCCCGCAACCGGATGGGACGCGCCGAACCAAAGCACGGATGCAGCGACGGCCAGAATCGCTCGATGAATCTTTCGCGATGCGCGCACCATCTCGGCGGGGAGATCCATCCTGGTTCCGAGTTCGGATCGTAATTTCAACGCGTCAGATGTTTCCGACCCGGCCTCGAGCGTACCCGAACTTTCAATCCCAAACCGGCGGCTTACGACCGATCCACGGCTGTGCCTGTTCGAGCTGGCCCGCGAGCTGGATCAGCGTCGCTTCGTCACCGTAGCGCCCACCGAACATCGATCCGATTGGCAAACCCTCGCGATTCCAATAGAGCGGCAACGAGATCGCCGGTTGCCCGGTGATGTTGTACACGGGGCATGGAATCGCAAAGTTCACAATCTTTTCGTCGAGCAGCGCCGTGGCCGGACTCATGAAGTCGATATTGCCGATCCGCAGCGGCGGCTGACCCAGAGTGGGCGTCAGGAACAGATCGTGCGATTCGAAGAACGTCGCAAACTGACGCGCGGCCTGTTGGAGCATCGCCTGCGCAATCAGATATTGTGGCGCCGATATCTGCCTCCCGCGCTCGTACATATTCCAGGTGAAGGTCTCGAACTTGTCGGGCGTCGGCTCGGCGCCGGTCAGCAGGCGCGTCGCCTCGATGGAGAGCGCCACGCCCGCCGAATAGACGGTTTCGAACATCTGCGCGAGCATCTGGTAATTGATTTGCGGCGCCGCCTCTTCGACCTCGTGTCCGAGTTGCGCGCACAGCTTCGCCGCTCGCTGCGTCGCCTCGATGCAGTCCGGATGAATGGCGCCGCCCAAAGGACTCGCGGTCGAGAACGCGATTCGAAGCCGCTTGGGCGGCGTCGACGCTTCCTGCAGATAGGGCCAGCTAGGCGGCGGCGGAAAGTATGGATCGCCGGGCATCGGACCCGCGGTCGCGTCGAGCGCGGCAGCGCTGTCGCGGACGGTTCTGGTCAACACATGCTCGACCACCAAGCCGCCGAGAATGTCGCCGAGATTCGGCGCGAGCGAGTTACGTCCACGCGTCGGCTTGAGTCCGACCAATCCGCAGCACGCCGCGGGGATTCGAATCGAGCCGCCCCCGTCGTTGCCGTGAGCGACCGGCACGATCCCTGCCGCGACCGCCGCGGCTGAACCGCCGCTGGATCCTCCCGGCGTACGCTCGAGGTTCCACGGGTTGTGCGCCGGCCCGTAAAGACGCGATTCGGTTACGGGGGGAATTCCCAATTCGGGCGCGTTGGTCTTGGCGAACGGGATGAAGCCCGCGCGCTTGTAGCGGGCCACCAGCTCCGAGTCCGCCGGCATCGGCGTGGCCGCAATGAACGCGCACGCCGAGCGCGTCGGCATCCCGGCGCAGTCGCCGAGAATGTCCTTGAGCAGAATCGGCACGCCCGCGAACGGCGCAGCACCGGTCTCGTGCGTACGCGCCGCGGCGCGCGCGCGATCGTAATCCTTGAAAACGATCGCATTGAGCTTCGCGTTGTGTTTTTCCGCGCGCGCAATCGCCGCGTCCATCAGCTCAGCCGGCGTGATCTTGCGCTCGCGCACCATGCGGCCCAGGGCCAGGCCGTCGAAGGAAGTGTATTCGTTAAATGACATGAAGTGACCAGTGCGCCTCTCTCGCTGCTGAGAACTCCCAATACGTCGGAAAACCTAGCACCTTGCGATTGGCGGCCATAGTGCCGCCCGCTCGTGGCTGCCGATAACCACCAGTGAGTTGCTCCGCAGCAATAGTGCCTGGTTCAGCCGGGGTCGGCGACTGAGGTGGCGGCGGCGATTTGGGCCGCATCGCGAATCTGTCCGAAGTGGATTTTGCCCAGATCGAATTCCTCGAGCGCCTTGATCAGACTTGCCAGCGCCGCCTTGCAGGTCGGAAGATTTTTCCGCGCACGCGTGAGCGGATTGGATCGCGCGACGATAAAGTTCTTCAGATAAGGATGCATCAGGCCGCGCTTCTTGCCCGCGGCCACCAGTTCGACCGCCAATTCGTCGGCGCGCTCGACCTGGGCCGCGCGCTGCTGGCGATCGTCAATCGCATCGTTGAGCGGCTTGGTCAAAAATCCGTCCACCCGGCTGAGCAGAGGCGCGTAAACGCCGCCCGAAAACCGGGGTTTCTTTTCGTACAGCAGGCCGAGCGTGATGTAGTGCGCTCGCTCGAACTCGAAGGCGAAGTCCTTCTCGGCGGATTTGGGCCGCTCCTCGAGGCGCGCGCGATACATCCGAATGACCTCGAGCGCCTTGTCGCGCAGGTTGTGCGCCTTCTCGGTGTTGAGCGCGAGGATCTGAAAGGCGACCTCGGGGTCCGGTATCACGATCGCGGGAATCATTTTAGCGCCGGACTTCAGCGCGGCAGCGCGGCGATGGTTGCCGTTGGGAGTCCAGTAAATGCTGGCGGAGTGAACGGCGACGATCGGCTCGGTAAAGCGATCGAGCTTCTTCATCACTTCGATCATTCGCTTGAGATGCGCCGGCGAGAGGTCGCGCTGATACGGCGTCGCCTCCACTTTCGCAATCGGAAGCATCGCGAACAGATGCCAGTGATCGCCAATCGGCTCTTGATAGGCGGCGAGCGCTGCACCGCCGTCGGCCTCGATCGCCGATGCCAACTCAGTTACCGCGGCCGGGAGTATTGCGCCGCGCGGAGCAATCGCTAATTCCACCATGCTCAAGCTTGTAGTTGATCGATGGCCTCGCGGACAAACGGAGGTTACTGCTAAGGCGAAGGCGCAGTGGCGGGCGAGGCGCCCGCAGCGGGCGCTGCGGCATTGACCGCGACGATGTGAAAGCGAACCGTCGCCTCATCGCCGGCCAGAATCGCGCCAAACAGAACCCCGGGGACCTTGACGCCGAATTCCTCGTAATTGAATGTCACTTCGCCGTCGCCGGTGAAGACGCCGTCCGTGCCAAGCGTCGCGTGGACCGACATGGTCATGGCTTTCGCTTCGCCGTGAAGGGTAAGGACGCCGGACACTATCGCGGTGCCTTCCTGGCCACCCGTCATCACGACGCCGACGACGCTGTTGCTCTCGAATCCGATGGTGGGAAATTTGTCCGCCTCCAGCGATTTTTCGGTGACGGCTCGATCGCGCGACGCATTGTCGCTGCGGTAGCCGGTCGCGTCGATCAGGATCCTCGCTTTGGCGGTGCCCGGGATGTTGGCGGGATCGGCGCTCACCGCGCCGTCGATTATGCGAAACATCCCGGTGGCGCTGCCGCGGATGAAGGCGGCCGGCTCCGCGACCGACACGCTTACCGTGCTGCGGTCAACGTCCATCTTGAATCGCAGCGTGGCTGCGCCGGCAGCGCACGGTCCGAAAACAATCAGCGCGAATGCACCGGCGATCGCAATTAGTGCGTGCGCGAGGACGGCGCGAAACTCATTTGCGGATTTTTTCAACTGGCAAGTGCTCCATTGTCGTGCGATCAGCCGAAACGCCGGCGCGCGACTGCGACGCCAGCAACAGTGTAGATGATTCCGAATCCGAAGTTGACGGCGGACGGAACCAGCGCGCTCGACGCGGCGAGGTTGCGGATCATCAAATCGTTGAAGGCGCGCATCGCCCACGTAGTCGGCAGCGCGAGGGCGAGCTGCTGCATCCAGACGGGCTCGAAGTCGATTGGCCACCAGCATCCGCCGATCGCCGCCATCGTCATGATCACAATTGCGCCCACGGGCAGAACGGCGTCGCGCGTCTGCCCCACTCCGGCAACCACCAATCCGAACGCCGCGCCCGCAAACGCGATCGCCGCGGCGGGCATCATCAGCGCGGCCGGCGTGCGGCCGAGCGAAATTCCGAACAGCGCGTATCCGGCGGCGAACAGCACCGCCATCTGGATGAAGCCGACTACGAAGCGGGCGAGCAACATTCCGGTGAGCGTAGTCCACAGCGGCGCCGCCGCCGAGCGCAAGCGTTCGAGCGTGCCCCAATCGTGCTCGTCGATCAGGGCCAACGACACACCCATCAACATACCGATCAAAAGAAAGGTCACGGCGAAACCCGGCACCTGTAGATCGAACGCGTTGAATCCCGCGACCGCGCCGATTTCCCGGCCGGCCAAATCGATCTCGGTGTAGCCGAGCACGCCGGGAATCGCGCGGCTCGAATCGATTTGAGGCAGAACAGGAATGTTGACCGGCGGGATTTTTGGCATCGCCGGCTGCTCGGGCAGATTAAGATCGATCGGCGCAACCGTGAGCGCGCTTTCGAGCTTCGTCCGGACGTCCTTGAACTCCGCGCCGGGTTCGAGCTTGATCGCGCCGACATCCAGATCGGCCGGCAGAGTCGGAATCGCCGGCGGCGGCGGGATGTCGGCGGCGTGGCTGCCGGCGAGTTGCTTGAGTTGGCCGAACCAGGTCTCGAACTGGGCGTGCGCGATCTCGAGGCGCTTCAAATAATCCTCGAGCTCGTTGAGTTTCGCCTGCTGCGCGGCGGCGTCGAAGTCGATCTTGCGCTGGATCCGATTCAACTCGGCGTCGAGCGCGGCTTTGGTTTGATCGCGCGCGTTGGCCAAAACCGTCTCGAGCTGCGCGCGGATCCGCGCCGCTAGCGCGGCGCGCGATGCAGCGGCCGCGGCGGAGAGGCGCGCGGCTTCGGTGCGGGCTTGCGCGACGGACTCGCGTGCTTGCTCGAGCTGACGGGTCAGGTTGCGAGTTTGTTCGGCGGCCTGGCTGCGCGCCTCGGCGGCGGCGCCGGCGCTGATTTTCCGGCATAACTCCGAAAGCGTCAGCTCGATCTCCGTGGTCTGCAGGTACTTGACCGGATCGGTATAGAGAATGAGCTGAGCACCGTGGCCGTGTTCGATCGCGTCGGTTGTCCCTTGAGGAATGACTATTCCGACCACGGCCAGGTTTCGCTCGCGAACAGTCTGCTGAGCGTCGAGGCGGCTCGAAGAATGAATGACGGAGAGCTCGGGCCGATTCGCGATTGCGTCGAGGATCGCGCGGGCGACAGAGCCGTGGTCTTCGTCGAGAATGGCCACCGAATATTCGCCGCGCGGAGCGGTTCGACCGCCGTAAATTTTCGCCAGCGAAAAACCGGCGGCCGCGATGACGGCAATTGGCGCGACCAGCAGCATGAACAAGCCGACGCGGTCGCGCCGAATGAGCAGGAATTCCTTGCCGATCGTCAGCCACACCGCGCGCAGCATAATCGCCTCAAGCAACCCGGCCGTTAGTCGTGCGACGTATCGTGTTCATGGCGTATCGCGAAGCGCGCGGCCGGTGAGTTTCAGGAAAGCGTCCTGGAGATTGGGGCGATGGACGTAGAACTCGACGACCTCGCCGCCAATCTCGCCGGCGCGGCGAATCACGTCGGGCACCTGGTCGAGCGTGCGCAGCGTGAGCGCAGCCGCGAAGCCGTCGAGGATATCCCACGGCAGTTCGCCGACGCCCGCGATCCCGTTGGACCATCCGCGCGGCAGCGCTTTTTTGGTCATGATCTCGATCCGCGGTTCCGTTCCCGCCAATGCGATCAGTTCCCGGTCGGTGCCCTGCGCAACTATTTTCCCGTGATCGATCAGCACGATTCGGTTGCATAGCCGTTCTGCTTCTTCCATGTAGTGCGTGCTGTAGAGGATCGCACCACCGGCTTGCGCGGCCCCCTCGACGATCGCGAAGATCCGCCCGCGCGATTGCGGATCGACGCCGACGGTTGGCTCGTCGAGCATGAGCGCCGCCGGAAAGTGCACCATTGCGCACGCGATGTTCAGCCGGCGCATCATGCCGCTGGAAAACTCGTTTACCACGTCGTCAGCGCGATCGCCCAGCCCGACCTCCTCGAGCAAAGTGCGGGCGTGGCTCAAAGCGCCGCGCGCGGCCATCCCCTCCATCCGTCCAAAGAACACGAGGTTTTCAAGCGCGCTGAGCGTGGGATAAAGAGCGAGCGATTGCGGCACCAAGCCCAAGCTGCGGCGCGCCAGCCGCGGCGCTGTGGCGAGATCGTAAGAGGCGATCGAGGCGCGGCCGGAGTCCGGAACGATCACGCCCGACAGAATCGAGAGCGCGGTGGTCTTGCCGGCGCCGTTGGGACCGAGCAGGCCGACGATCTCGCCGGCGTTGACGGTAAACGACACGCCGTCGAGCGCGACGCGGTGGCCGTAGCGCTTGCGGAGATCTTCCGCGCGGATCATGGGGCCTGAGTTCATCGATGATGAACCACAAGTTTCATCGCGGGCGCCGAATCAGATTATTCATGAGAGTCGATCATTACGAAGATGCGGCCAGCGTGCGGCTTTCCAGGTCGGGGCGCCTCGATGCGATTACGCGTTCCTTCTCGCGGTGGATGAAGGCGGGATCGAAAGTCGCGATCAAGACGGGCAGAATGGTCATCGCACCAAGCATCGAAACGAACATCCAGACCGCCAGCAGCAGGCCCATCTCGGCGTCGAAGCGGATGCTCGACCAGTACCAGAACAGAACCGACGCGACGAGCGTCAGCGCGGTGAATGCCACGGCCTTGCCGGAGGTGATCAAAGCAGTATAGGTACTGCCCTTGAGATCGAAGCCCAGTGCGAGTTCTTCGATAATCCGGCTTACTATGTAAATGGAATAGTCAATCCCAAATCCGACGCCGACAGTGACTACCGGCAGAGTATTAATGTTGATACCGATGTTATGTGCGCCCATGTAGGCATTGATGGCGGCGTTGGCGAGCGCCAGCGGGAATAGCAAATAGAGTCCCGCCATAAATGACCGGTAGGTTATGAGTATTATTATGTAGATAGTGGCGAACGCGAGTACGTTCAGCAAAAGATCATTGTCGATGATTTCCTGGTTGGCGGCGGCGAGCTCGCCGATTATTCCGGCGGCGAGAGAAAACGTCACGCCGGGCACGTGATGCTTGGGCTCGTCGAAGAATCGCTGGGTGCGCAACACGATTCGTTGCACGTTTTCGCCCTCGCGATCCTTGGAATACACCGTCATCTGGGTAGCGTCGCGCCGTGGCGTGATGATGTAGGCAGTCGACAGCGGCGACGCGCCGGCCAGCAATCCGCCGAGCAGCTGTCCGGTTTCGCGCGCGGTGGTCGGCAGCACGTTCCACTTGGGCTGGAATTCCCTGAGCGCGGAGCCGCCGTTCGAAAGCAGATCGGCAACCGAGAACGTGCGCCCAACCGCGGGATCGCGCTCCATGTAGCGCTCGTACTCGTCCATGACATGGTACAGCTTGGGATCGTTGAGCGATTCGCGCCGGGCCAGCTGCGCGACAACGACGAACTGCTCGATCGCGCCAAACTCGCTCTGGATGGCGGCCATCGACCGGTTATAAGCCGAGTCGGGCCACACAATGGGCGATTCAGACGACGGGTCGCCGACCTTGAGTCCCGACCAGAAGAATGCGCACAGCGCAATCGCCGCGATCGTGGCGGCGAACGTGGCGATGCGCCCGGATCTTTCCAGCATCGGCCCTGCGATCGACTGCAGCATTCGTTTGAACCAGCCATGCTCGCGCCGCTCGATCACGTCGATGCGCGGCGGGTCGAGGTAGTAGTACACGATCGGATTTAGTATCAGCTCGCTCACGATGATCGCGGCGATCCAGAAGCTCGCGGTGATCGCGAGTTTCTGCAGAAACAGAACCGGCACGAGCAGGATGATGAGCACGCCGAACGCATCGGCCAGAATTCCCGACAGCGACGGCACGAACAGCTCGGAAAACGACGACAGGATGGCCCTTTCCTTGTCGCGCAGGCGGTAAAACTCTTCGTAGTACCGATCGTGCATCTGCACTGAATGGCTGACGGCGCGCGCGGTTATCAGGAACGGGATGACCAGCACCAGCGGATCGAGTCCGAAGCCCAGCAGCCGGATGAAGCCGAGACCCCAGATGGCGCAAATCACGCCGGAGATCGTCGGCCGCAGCGCACCGCGCCAATCGCTGAAATAAAGATAGAGCAGCGTCCAGACGGCGAGCACCGTGGCGACAAAGATCCAGAGAAATTCCGGCGTGTAGTGATACACCCACCCGTACAGGATCGGCTGTCCCCCGTAGTAGATATGCACCGACCGGTCGCGCTCCGGCTCCACCACGATCCGCCGAATCTCGTCGAAGATGCGCGTGTAGTCGAGTCGCGTCTCCAGGAAGCTGCCCTCGATCACCGCCGCCTTGTCGTCCAGCGAGACGAAGCGGCCGAAGATCACGCCGGGATTTTTGTGGACGTTGCTCTCCAGTTCTTCCAGCTCGCCGGCGCTCTTGGGAACGTCGCCGTTGGGCAGCACGGGAGTATTGACAATCACGCCGCCGGCCAGCGGACGGAAATAGCTGGAGTTCGCGATCGAGCGCACCGAGCCGTGCTGGATGCCGTAAACCAGATCCATGTCGCGCGTCATCTGGACTATTTTGCCGATGATCGCGGTGTTGTAGATCGTCCCCTCTTTCGCCTCGATCATGATCGTCACGTTGTTGACGCTGCCGAAGTACTGGTCGTACTTGTGCGCCACCTGGATGAACGGATGGTTCTGCGGAAGCAGTTCGCCGAAGCTCGTAACCAACTTGGTTTGCGCCGCGAAGTAGCCGAAGAATACGGTGAGCACGCCGACGACGCCCAACACGATGAAGCGCCGGCGCAGAATCCATTCACCAAAACGATACCAGGTCACTGCGTTCTCCGAACTCCCCGTGCGCGCGCGTTTGCGCTCAACCCTGGCACAAGCGCCAGCTCTTGCCGCCGTCCTCGGTGTAAAGGATGGTGCCGTAGCCGACGATCCATCCGTGCTGCGCGTCGAAAAACCGCACCTGGCTGAGCGGGAACGGTATCGCGGGCACGGTCGGATCGTGCGCCCACGCGCCGTTGGACTGAAGACGCAGCACGGTGCCCGTCAGTCCGGTAGTGATTCCCTGGTCGCCGGCAAACAGGTCGATCGAGAACAGCGGATCGCGCGTGGGAATCTGCGCCGCTCCCGGCACCAGTGTGTCCGGCGCCGCGCCCGGCTGGTCCGCCTGATGGGCAAACCGCCAGCTCTTGCCGCCGTCGTCGGTCTCCACCACCCATCCCTCAAGTCCGCACGCCGCGCCATGCTTTTGATCGCGGAACGAGACGCTGAAAAAAGTCGGCAGGATAAAATCGGCGAAGCGCGCATCGTCGCCGATTCCGAGCGGACGTTTCCATTGCGCCACGAGCGGTTGCTGCTGCTCATCCCAGCTCTTGCCGCCATTTTCGGTCGCCCAGATTCGCCCCAGTTCACCGACCACCCATCCGTGATCGGCGTCGAGGAAACTCGCACTGTAAAGAATTGGCTCCTCGTACGGCAGCGCGTAGTCGGCCAGTGCCTCCGGAAAAAGCCGCTGCAACTGGCGCTTGATGAAACTCTCGCCGCCGTTGGTCGTGCTCATCACCAGCGCGCGGTCGCCGACAAAAAAGCCATGCAGCGCGTCGGGAAACGACAGGCCGAAAATGAACAGGTGCGTTCGCGAGTTGAGTCGCTCCCAGCTCGTGCCCCCGTCGCGCGTGCGCATCACAAGGCCGTCCTGCCCGCACAGGTAGCCGATGCGATCGTCGGCCATCTGGATTCCGAAGATGCCCAGGTTGGTGCCGATGTCGATCCGCTTGAAATGACGGCCGCCGTCCTCGGTCAACAGCAGCTTGCCCCGGTCGCCGACGACAAACGCGCGCGCCGGGCTAGTCGGCCATACATCGAAAAACTTGTCGGTCAGCGTGATATTGGGAAGCGGCAACGGCGGCATTGCAACTTCGCGATGACACGCAGCGGTCGCGAGCGCGATTAGAGCAAATAGGGTCTTGATTAAGCTGTATGCACGGAGGTTTTGCTCCATTCGGCCGATCCCACGGGAAAATTTGCTCTATACTCAAGCAAACCCGGCGTCTTGGCAAGTCACATTTTGCGCGCGAAGAATCAGGCGGGCCGGTTCCCAATCGCGCGCGCCACGCCTGAGCAAGTTGCGGGCGGTGAGGCGGGAACGGGAGCCACTTAGATACAAAGAATTTTTGTAGTCATAATAATATCGGCTCCATCGGATGGGAGAGTTTGCATGAAGTCTAAAGATGCCAAGACTGAACGTGAAGAAGCGAGAATTGAGAACCTTGGAGTTGACCCAGTTTGGTGGACAGTGGCGGAGTGGCGAAAGTGAAGGAGGGCCACGATGCCCAAGAGTCATGCATGGCATGCGCCGGAGTACCGGGAGCGAATGATCGATAGTTTGCAGTTCATAACACGATTGTTCGGTTTAGGCCTTTTAGGGGCTGCGCTTGCCCTGACTATAGGATGCATCCGCCAGGCTGCCGAACTCGGCGGCGCGTCTGGCGCCGCCCCGGGGCAACAACGGGCGCAATCGCCCTCCACTCTCGAGGGTGTCGCCACGCCTGGCTCCGGCATCTACGGATATACCGCTGCGGCGTGGGGCAATCCGCCCGCGAACCCTCCGAGCACGCAATGTCTGAAGGTCTTCGACTCGAGTGCTACCAATCTCATCGCGACCGGCATCTGCTCGGGCATATGGGGGAACTTTCGCGTGCCACTTGCGCCAGGACGTTACGTAGTCGAGATTGGCGGGAGTTGGCAATCGAAAAACGGTGCGGTGAGGTTCGCGCCCAATCGCAAAACCGTAGAGGTAGGTGCGGGGCAATGGGTCAAGCTCGCCCCCCCGTCGCCACCCGGCCCTGTGCCGTGAGCGCCCCACGGATCCTTATGCTCTCCATTAGGTTAAGTTACTGCATTCAGCTTGCAGATTGGGGAGGTCGCTGGTAGATGAGCACCGTGGATTCTATGGATAAGAATCGACTAGATGGATTCCGCTCTGGCAGCGTGCGCACGATTCTAGGTACAACGCTGGTTGTGATCGCAGTCGGCGCGCTTTTCGGGGTGCGGACGCCGCGCGCGCAGAGCAACCCCGCGGCGCAGTCCAGCGAGGCGCCGACCCTCACTCCTCAGCAGCGGATCGAGCGGTCGGAGTTCTTCGCCAGCAAGGTCGGACTCCAGTTCGGTGTGCCCGCGGGCGCACGGCGCAACGCCATCGCGCAGGCCAGGGCGATGCGCGGCGCCGCCCTCGCGGCGTCGAGCCTTCCCGCCATCAGCTCGCTGATCTGGAGCAATCTCGGGCCGCTGCCGATGACCGAGGCCTCGAACTTCGGCGGCGTCATCCTCGGCTCTCCGGTGGCAATGACGGGGCGAGTGAGCGCGATTGCGGTCGACCCGGCCAACGCCGCAAACATCGTCATCGGCGGCGCCAACGGCGGGGTCTGGCTCTCGACCGACACCGGGGCGCATTTCGCGCCGGTTTTCGACGCCGAACCGAGCCAGGCGATCGGCGCGCTGGCCTTCGACACGAGCACCTCGCCCTCGACGCTGTGGGCCGGCACCGGCGAAGGCAACAACGCGGTCGACACCTACTACGGACAGGGGCTGTACAAGTCTGCCAACCTGGGCGCGAGCTGGACGTCGGTGGGCAGTTTCGACCGCGCCGCGTTCTCCAGGATCGCGGTGGACAATTCTTTCTCGCCCGCGCACATCTTCCTGGCGCTAGGCAACGGTGTTAGCGCCGGGCGCTCGGACCCGTTCTTCAATGAAACCAACTTCGCCAAGCAGGGTTTATGGCGCTCCACTGACGACGGCGCGACATTCTCGCAGTACAGCGCGTCAGTGTTTGGCTGCCAGGTGGGAACCAGCGAACCCTGCCCGGCCAGCGACGTAGCGGCCGACGGCAACCTGGTCGCCACCGCGATCAACTTCGACAACGTTTTCATATCGACCAACGGTGGCGGGACGTGGGCCCCGGCCAGCTTTCCCGGCCTTACGCTCGGCCCCGGCAGCCTCAACCAGACCTTCCGCCAGAGCGTGGCGATTCAGACCGTCAGCCCGACCACGATTTACGCGATGGTCGGCGACGCCGGTGGCGTGACCTACCAAGGTTTCTTCAAGTCCACCAACTCGGGCTCCACCTGGGCAGCGGAGACCGTGCCGAGCGCCACTCCGGGCGGCATTGTAACGATCGACGGCACCAGCAGCGGCAACTTCTCGCAGTCGTTCTACGATCAGTTCTTGAGTGCCTCGAAGCTCAGGGCCGGGGAGGTAGCCTTTGGGGGCGTCGGACCGTACCTGTCAACCGACTCCGGCGCCTCGTGGACCTTTCTGGGGGCCAGCGGCGGCATCCACAGCGACCAGCATGCGGCTGCGCTCGACCCGGCCGAGAGCACGCTCTACATCGGCAACGACGGCGGCGCCTACGCGGTCAACCTGAGCACCCTGGGTATCACCTCACTGAACACGATGATCAACGTCGGCCAGATTCAGGGCATCGGACCGCTACCCCCAAGCGGCAGCAAGCTGATCGCCGGCTTCCAAGACAACGGCACGCAGATCTTTTCGGGCACGCCCGGCTGGTTCTTCGCGGAGACCGGTGACGGCGGCTTCGCCCTGTTCGATCAACAGGACCCGACCTACGCCTACCACACCTTCGCGAGCTCTGGCGGGCCTGTCATCTCGATGTCCACCGATGGTGGCAGCACATGGAACGCCGGCACGCCGACCGTCAATCTCCGCAGCGCACTCACCGGCGCCAGCGACCGCGGCGCGACCTTCTATCCGCCGCTGGCCAGCGACCCCGGCACGGCACATCGCGTGCTGTTCGGTGCGCAGTTCGTTTACGTCTCGACCGACGGGATGCTCACCTGGAATCAGCAGAGCACCAGCGATCTGACCAGTGTCTCCTGCGGCAGCACCTTTTGCGACGCGGGCGACGTCGAGTTCTCGCCGGTCGACGACACCAGGGCTTGGGCCTTGGCGATGAACTACCGGGGCGAAGGCTTCGAGATCTCGAACACCACCCAGGCCAACCTGAACAGCGGCGCGACCTGGACCAACCAGACCGCCAACTTCAATTCGGCTGCCGGCGCCAGCGCCAACGTCGCAACGCAGGTCACTGGCGTCACGCCCGACCCGTTCAGCGCCAACACCGCCTACGTGACGATCTCGGGCTTCAAGGCCTCCACCGGCGTGAGCCACGTCTTCAAGACTATCAACTTCGGCTCGAGCTGGAGCGACGTGACCGGCGACCTGCCCGACATCCCGGTGCTGCGCCTGCTGGTGGATAACCAGGACTTAACCGGCAAGACGCTGCTGGCCGCGACCGACATCGGCGTGTTCCGCTCGACCAACGGCGGCGCCAACTGGGTACAGATAAGCCCCAGCACAGCGGGTGGCACGCTACCGGCCCTGCCGGTGTTCGACATCGAACAAAGCGGCAGCGGTGTCATCTACATCGGCACGCACGGCCGGGGAGCGTACAAGCTGATCACGTCGGCGCCGACCCCCACTTCAACTCCTACTGCGACCGCGACATCGACCGCAAGCAAGACCGCAACTGCAACGCCGACAGCGACGGCGACAGCCACCGCAACTTCGACGGCGACCGCCACTGCGACGGCGTCGAGAACCGCGACGGCAACCGCGACGGCAACATCGACTGGATCGGCAACGCCGACCAGGACCGCGACGCCGACGGTAACTGCGACTGCGACCAAGACTGCAACGGCGACTCCCACCGCGACTGGCAGCGGCGCCCCGACAGCGACCGCGACGGCAACGGCGACGGCCACTCAAACGCCGACTGCGACACCGACTCCGATCTCGGAGAAGCTGACTATCAGTCCGCATTCGCTGTCATTCGGAAAAACGGTGACAGTCGAAACTACCAGCAAGCCCAAGACGGTCACGATCAAGAATGCGGGTAAGAAGAAAACAGGTCTGGCGGTGAGTATCGAGAGCGAGAACGCGTCACCGTCGGTGTTCGCGGTGACATCGGGATGCAAAGAAACGCTGGAGCCGGGAAAGAGTTGCAAGGTATCGGTGACCTTCACGCCGACGGACACGACGGAGCAAAGCGGAGCGTTGACCATCAATGACAACGTGATCGGCTCGCCGCAGACGGTGGGGCTGTCGGGAACCGGAAAGGCCCCCAAGAAGAAGAAGTAGGCAGGGAGAAAGCACCGAGCAGAATTAGCGGAACCGCCGAGCCCCCGGTCCCTGCTGTTCCCCATTCTTTAGGGAGCAGGCGTTGAAAATTACTTTTTCAACCGCCTGCTGAATTACAGATCCGCAATCAACAGGCCCGTAAGGTACTAGCCCTCAGCGTGACCGAGCAGCACGGGATGGTCCGGTGCGCTTCCGAATCCCGCCCGCGATGCCTGAGCAAAGTCCGCATTTGCAAACCGCCCGCTCCCGCCGCGAGTTTCTCCGCCCGTCGACGGCGTCCCTTGAGGCTCCCGTCACTTGGTGACATTGTTGGCTAGACCCGCCCGGCGAAGGAGTTGCCGCTGTGGAAAAGCCGACCGTTGACGTGTTGCGAGAGCGTGCCCGTGGTCAGGTCATCACGGTAAGCGACGCGGAGTACGAAGCGGCGCGCAAAGTGTTCAACGGGATGATCGACCGGCGCCCGTCGGTCATCGTGAGGGCCGTCGACGTCGGCGACGTGATGGCGGGCATCGACTACGCCCGCGAGAATGGACTCGATCTATCGGTGCGAGGCGGTTCGCACAGCGTGCCCGGGTTCGGCACCTGCGACGGCGGCGTCGTGATCGATCTGGGCAGGATGAATGGTGTTCGCGTCGATCCTCACCGGCGGACGGCGCGAGCCGAAGGTGGTTGCACGTGGGGCGACTTCAACCACGCCACGTACGCGTTCGGACTGGCGACAACCGGCGGGATCATCGCGAGCACCGGAATAGCCGGCCTCACACTGGGCGGCGGGATCGGCTACCTGTCGCGAGGCTTTGGTCTCTCGCTCGACAACCTGCTGTCCGCGGACGTCGTCACCGCTGATGGGCGATTCGTCCTCGCGAGCGCGAAGGAGAACGAGGACCTGTTCTGGGCGCTGCGGGGTGGCGGCGGCAACTTCGGCGTGGTGACATCGTTCGAGTTCCAGCTCCACCCGGTCAAGGATGTCGTCGCGGGCCTCTTCTTCTATCCGATCGACAAGGCGCGCGACGTGCTCAGCTTCTACCGCGACTACGTGGCGACAGCCCCGGAGCAGATGGGCTTCTTTCCGGCGTTTCAGATCGCGCCGCCGCTGCCGTTCATCCCGGAGAAGGAGCACGGCAAGACGTTCTGTGCGATCGTGGCCTGCTGGGCCGGCGCGCCCAAGGACGGCCAGAACCAGATGGCGGCGTTCCGAAAGCCCGCGCCGCTCGTCGCCGAGATGGTTGCACCGATGACCTACTACGCGATGAACAGCCTGTTCGACCCGCTGTACCGGCCGGGCCTGCAGCACTATTGGAAGTCCTCTTTCGCGACGGAGCTAGCGGACGGTGCGATTGCGGCACACACGAAGTTCGGGCCGAAGGTGCCGGTCGTGACTTCGACTGTGCACATCTATCCGATCAACGGCGCCTGCAACCGTGTTCCCGCGGATGCAACCGCGTTCGCCTACCGCGACGCCAAGTTCGCAACGGTGATCGCCGGCATGTGGCCCGATCCCGCCGACAACCAGAAGAACATCAAGTGGGTGAAGGACTATTACAAGGCGCTTGAGCCTTACTCGCTGGCCGGTGGATACATCAACTTCATGGCCGATGACGACCAGGGCCGCATCAGGGATAACTACAAAGGCAACTACACCCGTCTGGTGGCGATCAAGAGAAAGTACGACCCCGGCAACTTGTTCCACCTGAACCAGAACATCAAGCCATAGCAGCTCGTATCTCAATTGCCCACTCAAAGAAATCTGGGCGAGAGATAAGAGTTAGACTCACCTGAACGGCTCGATTCGTTAGAGGGAGACCGTCGCCAATCCGAATCCCATAGTTGTAAGGTTCTATGGGATTGACACTCAGTTTTAGGTTGCGCTGGACCATTCGACAACTTGAACCCGGATCGGGAAACTAAAACCTTTTAGGAGAACATCCCCCAGGTCTTTGAAGGGCAGGGCCTTGCCGACGCACAACTCGGCAACCACGTTAGACACCAGAATTTGATCGGCCTGCGCGTGGGCACAGAGCCGTGCGGCCAGTTGCACCGTCGCTCCGAAGAGATCGTGCTCACGCTCGACGGGCTCCCCTGCCGCGGCGCCGATCCGAACCTTGAGCGGAGACTCGGTGTGCTCCTCCTGATGCTTGGCCAAGGCGCGCTGAATCCGGGTTGCGCAGCGAACCGCGGCCGCCGCCGACACGAAGGACGCCATGATGCCGTCTCCGGTGTGCTTGACCTCGCGGCCGTCCTCCGCAGTCAGAGCATCGCGGACGATCGTGTTGTGGACGCCCAGCAGAGCCATACCCGCATCGTCCCCCAAGGCTTCGTTTGTCGAGCCCACGATATCCGTGAACAGAATGGTCCGGATTGCAGAGTCTCGCTCGTTGCCCGCGCCACCAGGGACGAGGACTGCTCCTGACGGACTCGTTTCACCTCCGCCGACAAATGCCTCTACCAGCTCGGGATCGGTCTCGATAATTCTCTCTGCGACCTGGCCGTGCGCTTCACGGTGCACTAACTGCGCCGCCTCCGGACTGGGCGCATCGACGAGGCAGAAAGCCTTGCCGTGGCTCTCGTTGAACCAGTACTTGATATACTTGACGCCGTACTTCCCCTGCTCCTTGAGGT
>Ga0208827_1000045_pt1 | contig 136028 bp, 105 predicted proteins | sample Sb_taG_5_FD_187709 | JGI IMG/M metagenome (GOLD analysis project Ga0208827, IMG submission 187709) | Peat soil microbial communities from Weissenstadt, Germany - Sb_50d_8_FC metaG (SPAdes) (version 2) | ecosystem: Environmental > Terrestrial > Soil > Wetlands > Peat | place: Germany... | reverse complement strand
GCATTCTGTGCCGGCTTTCGGCGAATCCGGAAACTTGCATCCTGCGCTCGGCGGAGTATTTTTACCGCCGCGGCAAGCAGACGCTGCTTTTTGCCAAATTCATCCCGGGCATCAACACCATGTCTCCACCGCTCGCCGGGAGCATGAAAATGCGGCTGGGAAATTTTCTGCAATTCGACGCCCTAGGAGCCGCTTTCTACGTGGGTGCGTATTCGGCCGCCGGATATCTCTTCAGTGACGCGCTCCGCGCCATCACCCGCGGACTGCGCTCCGCAGGCTCTGCCGCCGAGCTCGTTTTTGCCATCGGACTCGCCGCCTATGTCGTCTATCGCATCTGGGTTTACCGCAAGTACCGTCTGCTCGACGTCACTCCACGCATACAGGCCGAGGAGCTCGCAAAAAGACTGGCGTCCGATGCCGCTCACATCATGCTGATCGCCGACGTCCGCAGCCACGGCTATTACGACGCGGACTCCGAGCGCATTGCCGGATCGATCCGCATTGAACCCAACAACCTCATTGAAGAAGTCAAAAACCTGCCCAAGGATCGCGAGATTTATCTTTACTGTACTTGAGCGCGCGAAGCCACCAGCGCCCGGGTGGCGCGCCAATTACAGGAGCTCGGATTCAAAGTATTCGTTATCGCCGGTGGCCTGCGTGCCTGGCGCAAAGCTGGACACGCGGTGGAACGAGTTCCCCACGACGACGTGTTCAAGTTGCCAACGTTCAGCTAGCCCACATCGCTTAGCAGCCACTTGATTTTGGGTGGCGCAGCGGTTTACCGCTGCGGTAACCGGAATGTTTTGACTGCGGCTTTAGCCGCCGAGGTACGCCCGCTAACCGACCTGCGTGACCCATGTCCTTGGCAGAGTTGCAGCGGTTTGTTATCGTGCCCTCATGGGGCGAACCCCGGCTTTTTGCGGAGTAATTCTAGCGGCGGGCGAATCCACACGCATGGGGCGCGACAAGGCGTTGCTGCCGTGGCCTCCATCAGCCGTGGGTTCGCCAACAACAATAACACCGACCGACACGTTCCTCTCCGCCACCATACGACTCTTCTTTCCTCATGTTGATGAGGTGCTGGTCGTAGCCGGCAAGAATGAAGCCTCCGTGGCCCCGGTCGTGTACGCCAATGGAGCATCTCTGGTAGTGAATCCCGAGCCGGAGCGCGGCCAGTTCAGCTCGCTGAGGTTAGGCCTGCAGGAGGTTCTGAACCGCGGCCGAGACGCAGCCATGCTTACGCTCGTTGACCGGCCGCCCGTCCGGAGAGAAACGTTGGAGACGCTCGCAGCGGCTTTCGTTCGCGCCACGGCACACCGGAAATGGGCGGTGATCCCCGAATACCAAGGGCAACACGGACATCCAATTCTGTTGGGCCGCGAGATGCTGTCAGCGTTCCTGAACGCCCCGGAAACATCGAATGCGCGCGAGGTCGAGCACGCGCATCAGAGTGAGATCGAGTACGTTCCCGTGGACGACCCGCTGGTCGTTGTCAACATCGACACGCCGGAGCAGTACGCTGTTTTGCCGCCACATTTTCCGCCATCCAGTTAGTTCCGGCCAAGGCTCTATATTTCATGACGCGTCTAACATCTCGTCAAACTGAATTCATCGAAAGTGTACTCCGCCTCAGCCCGCGAGTCGCCGCGTTCGACTGCGACGGCACGCTCTGGTCCGGGGACGCCGGAGAAGGATTTTTCTCCTGGGAACTGGACCAAGGCCTAGTGTCGCAAGAGATCGCCCGCTGGGCCCGTTCGCGATACGCCGACTACAAAGCGGGCCACGTCGCCGAAGAGGTCATGTGCGGAGAAATGGTCACCATGCATCGCGGACTGCGAGATGAAATCGTGCAGCAGGCCTGCGACGCCTACTTTGCCCAAGGAATCGCCGCCAATATTTTTCCGGAGATGCAGCAATTAGTCGAGCGCCTGCGCGCTTCCGGATGCGACGTCTGGGCCGTTTCCTCTTCGTGCCAGTGGATCATCCGTTCCGCCATGCGCTACTTCGGCATCCCGCAGAATCGCATCCTAGCCGCCGAAGTGGCAGTCGAAAACGGCACGATTACGGATCAGCTTATTCAAGTTCCTAGCGGTCCTGGCAAAGTGGAGGCGATTCGATCGGTGCTCGAGTCGTCTTCCGATCACAGGCCCGATTGCGCCTTTGGCAACGCGATCTGGGACCGCGAGATGCTCGCCATGTCCAAACACCCATTCGCCATCAACCCCAATCCGGATCTGAAAGAGATCGCGGTTGCGAACGGCTGGAAGGTTTATCAGCCGGAGGCGAGCCACGCTGGCCGGTAGCTCGATTCGATTCCATTATTTGCTGGCTGTTTACTCCCAAGGTATCAATGCGTGTTTACCACCACCCCCCTACCCCCCTCATAGTCGAATCATGGGGTTACGGGGGATCGCGACGCCAAAATCTAGAGCGCCAAGCACTTATTTTCAAAATATTCCGGAATAAGGACTTAGCTCGATTTCTTGCCTCATTCTCTCGAAATTCATAGTTTTGGCGGCTTTTGACGCCCGCTCATCGCCTCTGTACATGTTTATCAGAGGGTTACTGATAACTGGCTTGGCGCGGCCGGGGTGGCCTTGAATGGAGTTGGCGCACCTCGGCTGCGACACATCAGGGAACATTGTCGCGCACTTCCGGTTGGATGTCTGTGATGGTTGGGCCGGGCGTTTGTGATGAAAAGGGTCAGTGCGCCCACCCGTCCTTAGCGAGATCTTACGAGGACGCAAGGTTGCTGAGGAGGGCCGTTGCCTTTTCGATTCCCGAGTTGGTGAGGCTATAGCGACCGCCTTTCCCCATTCCACCTTTGTTGAGATACCCTTGCCGTACGTACTTTGCGGCCACCTGGTCGATCCGTTCGACCAAGCAGCCAGACTGCCTCATCGCGGGCTTGAGCTGCGTGACCATAATCTCATCCATACCTTTGATGATTTTGTGCCCTAGGACGACCAGGAGCAACGCATCCGCGTAGCGATCATCGGACCGCGGAAGAATTCGAAGGCTCAGCATGTCGCGCTTGTCGTCAAGTAGGTAGATCTTTTCAGTTTGCTCTTTTGTGAGTGCGTTTGTATCGGCCCCGGCCTTCCCATTTTTCTCAGGCAAAGTCGGCTGCGCTGATTGCGCGGGTAGGTCATTAATTAGAGACTTCCATATTTCAAAGTCTTGCTTAACAACTTCGGCTGGCCCTTCCGCTGAAAACTCGTGAAGGCCGATTTTGAGATGCAGCTTATAGGGCTCCATAACTTCCTCATTGATGGCGCAAGGTTGCGATGTTGATCAGCTCTTCTGACGAGACTCGTGTTCCGGGTCGGATCAAGTCGAGATCGGCCTTAACCGCATTAAATCTGCGATTGTGGGCGGACCGGTCCCCCAATTTCTTTATGTCCTGTAGGGCAGTCTTGGCCTCTCGTCCCAGGCTCAGGCCCTTTTGTCCGAGTGCCACTCCTACCAAGTCACCGAGCATGAGATAGTGACCGTTTGAGTCTCTGATATCTTCCGGTCGCCCTAGGTGCTCGTAGGCCTCGATAATTAGGGTCTCTATCAGACGTCGCACCATTACAGCGGCACCGTCGTGAAATCCGTAATGATAGCAGCCGTTGAGTTGGGTGCATACTTTCTCGATGTAACCGCGGGTCTTGTTCCAGACCGCCTCTGGTAAATATCCCGCTGCTTGGTCAACGTTTGGAACGGCGGTTCCTAGGAGTTCCGTCAGCCATGAGCTGACTGTTTCACCCGCCCCAGCCTTCAGCACAAAGCCGGCCCCTTTTTTCAGCGTCAAAGGGGAGGCTGCCAGTCCCTTCGCCAGGACTTCACGGTTTGGGTTTCCGAGCCGATGCGTTGAGAGTGTTCGTGCGAGGGCATAAACGGTCATAGGTTTACCCGGGCTTCCCTTGTCGACGCACCAAAGGACGGTGATCGCCTTCTTGGTTGCATCCAACTGGTCGGCTCGCGTCAGTTTCTCGCAAACTTCGGCCAAGTCCATCTAATTAGTCTGCTCCTTGTTTGGTGGTGTTCTTTTTTGCCGGTGCCTTCCTGCTGGCCCTGCCATTCGGGTTCCATGTTCCAACGACTGCACCGTCTAGAACCTCAGCGATGTACCTCTCGGCATCCTTCTTGGCAATTGCGTCAAGCGACAATGCGTCGCCATCTCGATGGATCCCCTTGTGGCCCCTGAGCGTGTTTCTTGTGTTTCCGTCGTACGCTCGCCATTCCTTCAGGATCGGCACGAGGACCTTTCGTGAGGATGTGGATCGCTCTCCCTTCAGCTTCTCGTTGGCATAGATCACCATGTGTGCCAAACGTACGGCAGCGTCTAGGGTGCTTTTGGCTTTCAAGTCCCTAACTGTAACCTCGAGATTGCCGTTTTCGGTTAGGCGGGCAATGCCGGGCAGTTCACCTTCGGTCGCGGCTTCAGATTCATCTCGGCCTGCTTTTTGAGCGGGATCTTTTCGGCTCGTCTCGGAACGCTGTATCCCAAACCGGGAGGCCGCCCACGACATAACTCGCGCCCGAGTTTCGGGGTCGAGATTTTCGAATGCCTCGCCCACGGCCCGCATAGCGTCTAGTTCGGCTTGAATGGCAGAGACTGGCTGTTGGTTGCTTGTGTCGGACATCTCCGCACCTCCCAGAATGGCTTCCATAATACCAGACTGTAACCGTCTGTCAATCATTTTTGTTTATGGCGATTACGGCAGTAGAATCTATCTCGTGCACATTTACGCATAGATTACGTGTTAGTTTGCGTGGATCAGGCCTGATGCACAAAGCACTACTTTACCGCCATAATTTCATTCGCTACTGATCGTGTTCGTGGTTTTACGTGCGGGCCTCTCTTTATCGCCGATCGAGGCAGTGATTCTTCTGGTGTGTGGAAGTTTGGTGGTCGTTCGATCTTCTTCGTCCCTAGCGCTCGCCGACCGGGTCTTACGGTTACGCGATTTCCAGTTGTCCCCTTCCCAGCATTCTTCATCGGCTCCCATCGGTTGGCATATTGTCGCGTCATTATTGGAGATTCCTACATTTGTGCAACTCTGCTCAGCCGGAACAGGCCGGGCGCTGGTCGGAGCGCCGGATCATCGCCGCGCGTTGCGGTCGTCGTTTCGGCCCGGCCAGTTGTGCTGTATTCATCTCTACAAATATGGCATTATCATCGCCAACTGCTGTGGCGCTACGTAGCGTAAGGCGCAGTGGCGTAATTGTATTACGTTAATGTCTCACTAATATGAACTAAGGCTGTTTACGCGCAACTTTTCCCTTGTTGCCGATCGAGGCAGTGATTCTTCTGGTGTGTGGAAGTTTGGTGGTCGTTCGATCTTCTTCGTCCCTAGCGCTCGCCGACCGGGTCTTACAGGTTGCACGATTTCCAGTTGTCCCCTTCTCAGCATCCCCACAGGGACTTCTTGGCGAGGAATTCATCACAAACGCGGTGTGATGGGGCGCACTTACAAGTGGCGCATGGAGAGCGCGACGTGCGGCTTTTTCTCACGCCGTCGCCGCGCGCCCGACCGGTTCAGCCCGGCGCACTCGGACCTTCACCTCGACGCGCGAACCCAGGCGGTTGATGATGGACATAAGGCGGTCGACGGTGAAGCGATCCAGGTCCGCGTTGCGGATGCGCGAGAAGTCGGCTGCGGCTATGCCGGTGCGGGCGTGGGCGGCGCGCACGGTCAGATGGTCCCGGTCGAGCGCCTTGATGATTTCGGCTGCGAGGATCGCTTTGAACTGCTCGACGTCTGCGTTCTTGTGCCCCAGATCGCGGAACACATTTCCGCTTCCCCGCACCACTTCCAGCTTTTCGCTTTTCGTTCTTGTTGTCATTGTCATTGCAACATCTCCCTCAATCTCTTCAAACGGTCCTTGATCAGAACGATCTCACGTTTCGGCGTCTTGATGCCTTGCGTCGATTTCTTTTGGAAGGCATGGACCACCCAGATCTCCTCGGCGAGTTGCACCGCGTAGACGACGCGGAATGCGTCGCCCCGGAACGGCAGTGCAATTTCGAACACGCCCGACCCCAAGCCGTGCATCGGCTTCGCAATATCGGACCTTCCCCCCTCGGCAGCGATCGTCAAGGCCGTTAGACAGGTCGACCTGGCTCCTTCCGGGAACTTCTCGAGTTCCCTCAGTGCCGCTCTGATCCAGGAAATGGGCCGCGTCTTTCTGGTTGTTGGATTTGACTGTCTGCGGCTGTCTACCACTGCATTCTCCGATCCTGAAATGTTGTCATATATGACAACTAATGTCAAGGGACGAGGCCGTGCCCCTTCCACAAGCCACCATTCTCCGGGATTCATCACAAACGCGGTGTGATGGGGCTCACTTACAGGTGGCCCTTGGACGGGGAATCATGGTAATTGGGACTTTGTCGCTTTGGGGCGGCGAGGTCGCGGGTCTATTCATATATGCAGGTCCTTAATATTTCAGCGGTTCATTCTTACGGGAAACGGGAGCTCAAAAATGTCTTTATATCCGGAAAGGGTTGCTCGATGTCAGCATATTAAAATCAACGGAACGCAGTGCGGATCGCCAGCGCTGCGCCGTGAGATCTATTGTTTCTTTCACATGCGATGGGCTTTGAAGAGCATGGAGATTGACGAAAGTCGGCAGCGGGAGCGGTGGAACGTGACGCTGGCGCTGCCGGAGGATGCGAATTCCATTCAGATGGGGCTGGGCGAGGTGATCCGGCTGATGCTGACGCGGCAGGTGGATCACCGGACGGCGGCGCTGACGCTGTATGCGCTGCAGACGGCCTCGGCCAACATAAAACATACCTCGCTTGAGCCGGAGCCAACGCACGTGGTGATTGATCGCGAGTGCGTCGAGCAGCGTCCGATTGGAGCTTCGGCATGGTCGAAGGTCGAGGGATGCGAATACGACGACCTCACCGAAGACGACCTCACACAAGATCCATGGATCCAGAAGCAAGAAAGAGAAGACCGCGAACAGCACGAGCGTTTCGAGAGAGGGCTCGCCAGGTTGGAGGCCACCCCGGCAAATGAGCGCCTGTTACCGAACGAATCGCAGAGAGACAGGTACGTTAGGGTCCAGAAACAAAGGGGCCTCGAAGTCGACCCTGCCCGCCTCTAATTTCAAACTGGATTTGGAATCCGGAATTTAGAATCAGGGTTTCAGTCGACGAATTCACGCTCGCTCAGAGGTTGCGCAAGAGCGCGGCTAGAGTGTCTATTGCCAGGTGGCTGGCGTGGGCGGAGGCTTGCGGCAGGCCTCCTACTTTCTGTACCAACTCTTCCCTGCTCACCTGGCGGGCTTGGTCTATATTTTTGCCTTTCGCCAGCTCCGTGATCGCCGAACCGCAGGCCATTGCTGGAACGCAGCCTTTGGCGCGAAAGCGAATGTCGGCGATGCGCTTGCCTTCCAGTTTCAGCGTGAGTTCCAGAATGTCTCCGCAGGCGGGGTTTTCCAGGCGCGCGGTGCGGTCGGGGGCTTCGATCTTGCCGGCGTTTCGGGGGTTCTGAAAATGGTCCAGGAGTTCGGCGGAATACACATTTCGATTGTAATGCGGCGGACGCATTCTCCTACCAGGCTGCGGAAAAAGTCGCACTGCGGGCCGCGGCCACCCTCAGCGACTGAACAGGTTACTGAAAAAAAGGGGCTGCGAGCTACGAGCTACGGGCTTCGAGCAAACCGGGTTAGCTCGTAGCCCGTAGCTCGTAGCTCGTAGCTCGTAGCCCAATCATGGTTTAGGATTATCGTCATGGCCACTACATCCAATCCTCGCAAAGTCGACGAAGTGCGCAAGGCAGCGGACCGCTTGAGTTCCGAAGCGCGCTCGGCGGATCAACTGATGGAAAACATCTCCCTTCTGCTGAACAAACAAATGCTGAAGTACAACTGGGTGGGCTTCTACATGCTGGAAGCTGGAGCCAGTCCGCCGGTGCTGGTGCTGGGACGCTTCCAGGGAGCGATGACGGTGCACACCCGCATTGGGCTGAACCAGGGCATCTGCGGCGCGGCGGCATCGTCGGGGAAGACGGTGGTGGTGGATGACGTAAAGAAGGATCCACGCTATCTTGCCTGCTCGCTGGAAACCAAGTCGGAGATCGTCGTTCCGATCTTTGTGCACGGCAAGGTGGCCGGCGAACTCGATATCGACAGTCACTTCCTGGCGGCATTCGGCGACGAAGACCGTGAACTGGTTGAATATTGCGCGCAGCTCGTGGGCAAGCGTCTGGAGCGCAAGTAAGCCATCACCGCGCAGCCCGCAGTTCTAAACATATTTCTAAACATATTTCTCAACACCCATGAAACGAGTCGTCGCCGCGCTGATTCTGAAAGATGACCTCATCCTCGCCTGCCAGAGGACGCGGCACCAGCTTATGCCGCTGAAATGGGAATTTCCTGGAGGCAAAATCGAGGAAGGCGAACAGCCTCGCGATGCTATGCGCCGGGAACTGGAGGAAGAACTGGGGATCGTGGCGGAGATCGGCGCTGAGGTCGCCCGCATCGTCCATCAATACCCGGGCGGCGGTTCCGTGGAACTCCGTTTCTATGACGTGCGCAAATACCAGGGCGAAATTGAGAACCGAATTTTTCGCGAAATCCGCTGGGTGACGCGGCAGGAACTGCTGGGACTGGATTTTCTTGAAGCCGACTTGGGACTGGTGAACAATCTGGCGGCGGGGAAAATACTCTAAGCGCCAAAATCTGGCTGCGAGCTACGAGCTGCGAGCTTCGAGCAAACAAAACCGGGTCCGCATCTCACCGCAGAGATCGCAGAGACCGATGGGGTTTCCCTCTGAATTCCTGTGCGCCCTCTGCGATCTCTGCGGTTGAATGCTTTTGAACTAGCCCGTGCCGCCGCGCACGGTTCCGTAGACCAGCAGCACCGTCAATGCGATCATAATGACCGTGGTCGCCCAGGCGATGATGTTGAAGGTGGGTTTATTCACGTATTCGCCCATGAGTTCTTTTTTGTTGATCAGAAACAACATGAAAATGAGCACGAAGGGCAATACTGCGCCGTTGACCACTTGCGAAAACACGGTGATCTTCACCAGCGGAATCCGTGGGATCAAGATCACGGCGGCCCCGGCGGCGATGAGCGCCGTGTACAGCCAGTAGAACACCGGTGCTTCGGAAAATTTGCGTCCCACACCCGATTCGAAACCCAATCCTTCACAGACCGTGTAGGCCGTCGAAAGCGGCAGAATCGACGCCGCAAACAGCGAGGCATTGAAGAGCCCCAACGAAAACAGTATGTACGCGTAGTCGCCCGCCAAGGGACGGAGGGACTGGGCGGCGTCGGCGGCGTCACGAATGTCGCGATTACCATGCAGGTAGAGCGTGGCTGCGCAGGCCACAATGATGAACCAGGCAACCACGTCGGTAAAGATGCAGCCCACAACCACGTCGAGCCGCGAGGCTTTGTATTGGCGCCGCGTGATTCCTTTTTCCACCACCGACGACTGCAGATAGAACTGCATCCAGGGCGCGATCGTGGTTCCGACCACGCCGATCACCATGTAGAGATAGGAGTCATGCTGGAAGGCCGCTAACTGCGGAGGTTTCACCGTGGCCTTTATGGCCTCGATCCACGCGGGCTTGGCCAGCACTCCGGCAAATATGTAAGTGATATAGAAGAACGAAGCCGCCAGGAACACCTTCTCCACGCTTTTGTACTGCCCTTTGACGACGATGAGCCAGACGATCACGGCACAGATCGGCACCGAGATGTACTTTGAGACGCCGAACAATTCCATGCTGCCCGCGATGCCGGCAAACTCGGCGATGACGTTTCCGAAATTTGTTATCAGAATGCCGATCATCATGAGGAACGTAATCCGCAGACCGAATTCTTCGCGGATCAGGTCGCTCAGGCCCTTGCCCGTAACCGCTCCCATGCGGGCGCTCATCTCCTGCACGACGATCAGGGCGACCGTAATCGGGATCATCGTCCACAGAAGCATGTAGCCGAACTGCGCGCCGGCAGCCGAATAGGTAAAGATGCCTCCGGCATCGTTGTCGACATTCGCGGTGATGAAGCCCGGCCCTACGACGGCAAAAAACAGCAGGAGCCGGAACTTCCAAGTTCTCAGGAATTTCATGCGCACGGGTCACAAACACAAGCAAATTGGCAAAACAGAACGATCAGAATAAATGCTGAAAGCACCGTCTGGGTAGGTGAATTTGAAAAAGTTTTCTCGTAGAGACGCGGCTTGCCGCGTCTCCTGCCGCAGAGTGAGACGGGGCAAGCCCCGTCTCTACCGTAGGAAGAACGAACGGCTACAGCTTGGCGCGCAGCATCGCGATCACGTCATCGGGCGTGATCACGCCGGTCAGTTGGCTGTGTTCGTCTATCACCGGCAATGTCAGCAAGTTGTACTTGTCAAACAGTTCGGCGAAGTCCTTTTCTTTCGCGTCTTCGTGGCAGGAAATGAGGGGCTCCTGGGACAGCGCCAGGAGCGGTGTCGAAGAGGTCGCCAGAACGATCTTTACCAGCGGGACCGCGCCGGCCAGGGTTCCGTGAGAATCCGTGAGGTAAATGATGCTCATGTTTTCCATGCGGCCTTCAAAAGTGCGCATGAATTCGATCGCGTCGTGGGCTGTGGCCGTCACCGGCAGGGCAATGAACTCGGTGGTCATGCGGCCGGCGGCCGTATTCTCTTTGAATTCGAGCAGGTCGGCGACTTCCTGGCGCTCTTCGGGCTGCATCTGCACCAGGATTTCCTCCGACCGCTCATCGGAGAGATCACCCAAAAGGTCGGCAGCCGCGTCCGGTTCCATCTCTTCGACAATGTCGGCGGCGCGGTCGGAATCGAGGGATTCCAAAACCGATTTCTGCACCTTGGGCTCGAGCTCTTCCAACGCGCCGGCGGCGACGCCTTCGTCCAGCGTCTCGAACACGGCTTCGCGCTCATCGGGAGCCAGATCTTCGACAATGTCGGCAATGTCGGCGGGATGGAGTTTGCCCAACCGCTCATGCGAAATCTTCAGCCGGACGCGCCGGGCGGGGTCGGTCTCGATGAGATCGATGAAGTCCCAGGGAATATCGCGGGGAGGGATCCGCAGAAGCAGGGCGCGAAGGGCAGCCGCTGGGACCATGCCTTTGAGAAGGCGGCGAACCGCGCCCCGCGCGCCCACATCCACACCGCCAACTTTCAAAACCGAGCGATTCTCCGCGATGTCGTGGTGAAAATCCACGTCGTTCACGCGCACAACTTTGCGGCCGTGGACGTCAATCACCTGCTGATCCAGCAGATCCCGGCTGAGCAACAACAGGCCTTCGGAGCCATCGGCTGCGGTCCATTCCGCGGCTGCGGTGGAGGCCCGAATGCCGCCATTGATCGTGGAAACAGCCGTCAAGGGCAACACGCGGTTTCCGGCAGGCGTTTTGACGATGAGCAGGGCGACGCGGGAGCGGTCTTCCTGCGGAGCGAGGGCCACCTCGCGCACCCGGCCGCTGGCGACGCCGGAGGCGTCATAGACGGTCGAGCCCAACAGTTCGCTCAAGGAGACGGTGGCCATCTCCACGAGAATACTCAAGAGCGCGTGCGGATGCCAGATGAATTGGCGCTTGTGGTCGATAAAATCTCAACCACAGAGTACACAGGACTGCGACAGGCAATGGCTAGGCCGAGCTACTCTGGCCCGAGGTGAGATTGGCCCGTGTGGGGACGGGGCTTTGCCCCGTCCAAGCCGAGCGCTCACCTCTCCAGGAGCAGAACCTTGTCCGCCTCATCGCTCTCGGTCAACTTGACCTCGATCACCTCGTTCGCGGTCGTCTGTATGGTTCGACCGATGAACGTGGCCTCGACTGGCAATTCGCGATGGCCGCGATCGATCAGCACCAGCAACTGCACCAGGCTCGGGCGGCCATGGGAAAAAAGGGCGTCGAGGGCGGCGCGCGTGGTGCGGCCGGTATAAAGCACGTCGTCGACCAGCACGATCTTCTTCCCCTCGATGGAAAAGCCAATCTCCGCTTCCTGCACCACTGGCTTGGGCCCTAGTGTGGAAAGGTCATCGCGATAGAGCGTGATATCGAGCGTGCCCACGGGAACTTTTTTCTTTTCCACCTGCTGGATCATCTTGCCCAGCCGCTCGGCGATGGGAACTCCGCGACGGCGGATTCCGACTAGTCCCAAGCCCTCGACGCCACCGTTCTTTTCGAGGATTTCGTGAGCCAACCGCACCAGCGTGCGTTCAATCTCCGAGCCCGACATCAATTGCGCTTTTTGTCTAAATTCCGTTTTACGAACTGCGTTCTTCTTCATAGTCATGCCACGAGTACCTTATCAAAATCGGTTTGGGTTCGGGAAATATCTTGTGGACAATTGCCATGCTACAAATCCACTTTTTCTGCGGCTTCTCTCGGCAGTGTAACGGTCGTCATCCCAATTGCAAGGCCTAAGCGAGTCGCTTCCAGTTGCAGGCGCGGCGTTCGGTCTCGGAATTGATCGTTGCCTGAGACCGTTGCCTGAGATTGTTATCTGAGTATGTTTCGAGCCTTGGTCAACATGATGGGAAATGAGGCAGGAACACTGGTCCACCCGCCGGCCGTTTCCAAGTCTCTGTTCGGCGACAGGCACATAGTTTGGCTTCCCGGGGGCTACGCCCAGCATCTCGGGGGGTTCGGCAAGCAATTTGATTTTGTGGGCCACGGACAATACCTCGCCAGCCGTTCTGCACGCCTACAACGCGAACAACGTTAGTGTGGAGTTATATAACTCGAACCAGGCGGGGAGGGCGCGACAACTTTGCAATCGGAAACAAGTTCATCACGCCGACAATTGCGAACGGCAAGGTGTATGTGGGAACGACGAATGGGGTCGGGGTGTTAGGGTTACTGCCGTAGGCCGATAAACGCAGCAACGGCGGGCGGTTACGCGCATCGCTGACGACTTACGAGAAGACGACTTACGAGAGGTAGACGAGCGAACTTATTCCGCGATGAGGAGATTCTCAGCAAAGGGCCACTGCTCGTCTATCCATTGTGCCTGGCAGCAGAAGCCGGCGGCGCTCGCCATCTGGAAGACCTCTTCCGCCGAGTACTTGTGGCTACTCTCGGTCCAGATGGTCTCGCCCTCCGCAAATTCGAGGCGCAGATCGGCTGCCGGAATGCGCACGGTTTGGCGCCGCTTTGATTCGAGATGCATTTCGACGCTCCGGGCTTGGCGATTGATCCGGGCCGAGTGGGCAAACTGGCCCAGGTCAAAATCGGCATCGAGTTCGCGATTGATGCGGGCCAGCAGGTTGAGATTAAAAGCAGCGGTCACTCCCAGTTCGTCGTCGTAGGCCTTGAGCAGTTGCGCACTGGGCTTCTCCAGATCTGTTCCCAGAAGAAGTGAATCCCGAGGCTCTAGAATGCGCCGCACTTCCGCCAGGAATTTTATGCCGGCGGGACGATCGAAGTTCCCGATCGTGCTGCCCAGAAACAACACTAACAAGCGTTGGCTGCACTGCCGATGCGCAGCAACCTCCTGCAATCCGTCAAGATACTCGCGCTCAAAACCTACAATGCTGATGGAATCAATATCGCTAAGTTCGCGCTGGCACATGAGCAGAGCGGAGCGGGATATTTCGACCGGATAATAAGATGTCCGCTGCCGCCGGGCGATCGCCTCCAGTATCCATCGGGTCTTTTTGCCGCTGCCGCTGCCCAGTTCGGCCACGGCGACGGGAGCGTCCAGGCGGTCCACGATCTCAGGCGCGTGACGTTGCAGCAAACGTTCATCGGCTCGGGTGAGTCCGTATTCGGGCAGACGGCTAATTACTTCAAACAGCGCCGAGCCCACGTCATCATATAGGTACTTGGAGGGGAGTTCCTTTTGTCCCGGTCGCGAGAGCCCATCGCGCACATCGGAGGCGAATTCGTATGCGACACTGCTAAGCGCGTGAGAGTTAATGGTGTGAGAGTTAGTCGTGTGAAGCAGCATTTCTGAATTCCCTTCCAGCGTGAGCTCGACCGTCAGCGGTTAACGCAGCGAAACCCCCCGTACACATATTGGTAGTGCGCCTGGAACCAGTTGCGAAACGCGGATCGCAACATGCACGCAGCCGTGCGCGCCGAGCCGCCCTTCATGACAAAATGCTTGCCATCAAAGAAATCAGCCGAGTACCCGCGGTAAAACGGAAACGGCTCGAAATCGGGAAAAGGACCGAAAGCGGTGGAGGTCCATTCCCACCCGTTGCCGAGCAGACCGTGAACGCCCAAAGCGCTCTGGCCGTCCGGGAACGCGTTCACCGGCACCGGGTCCCAACGGTGAAAGTCAAAATTGCCGAGTTGGGCATTGGGCGCCTCGTCCTCGTTGCCCCACGGGTACGGTCTTGTGGCGCCGTCGACGGTGCCGTAGGCGGCGCGCTGCCACTCCGCTTCGGTAGGGAGCGACTTCCCTGCCCAGTGCGCGTAGGCCGCGGCCTCAGCCTGGCCCACATACACGGGCCAATCGAGCGGCAGCGGGACTTCGTCAAACATGGTCTGCCACAGCCAGGTGTGGCCGGACTTCTGGCTGGACCTTTGGCCCGACGTCTGGCTGGACGATCGATTGCCTTCCCTTTTCCAGAACAAAGGGTGAAAAATTCCGTTAGCAGTTTTCCAGTTCCAGTCATCCTCATCCCAGAATGCACGCGTCTCATAGCCGCCAGCCGCCATGAACTCGAGATACTGGCGGTTGGTCACCTTGTGCCGATCAATCTCAAACGCTGGAACTTCGACGGTGTGAGCGGCATACTCATTGTCCCAGCCAAACTTTTCAGAGCTCCGAGCGAGACCCAGAGTTACCACTCCGGCCGGGATCGACACCATCCGCTGGACGATGGGCGGCCCGGCCAAGTGGAGTGAATTGGGTGGCCGCACTTTCGCGTCGAGCGGCAACTGATGCAGCATGTAGGCCAGCGTTTCAACATGCATCAGCCGATGCTCAACGGCCACGTTGAACAAGGTGCGTGGTGGAAAACCGTCGCGCGTCTGAGAGTTTGGTTCGAGAATTATGTGGGCAAGATTCTTATCGAGAGCGTCGCGGACATCGTTCACGTAATCGCGGACGATCTCCAAGGAGGGCCAATCGGAGGGCAAATCGGTGGGAAGTCCGCCGCCAACTGGATCGATGCCGAAGGCGAACAGGCGATCAAACTCCGGATGAGCACTCTTCAGTCCAGGCTGTAGTTCTTTCAGTAAATTCCAATCGAATGCTTCGAGGTGACCAACATAAAAGATGATGCGGTGGCGCTCCGGAATTGGCCGTTCATAGAATGCGTCCTCGCGCAACAGACTAAATAGAGCATCGCTTCGGCGGCGAGCATCAGACGCGCGCTCCGTGAACTCGTCAGTCACCAGCAAGCCTTTTTCTGCAACACGCATTCGACGCTCTCGGTCGACCCGAAGATCCGATACGAAGATCCGACTCAGGATTGGACTGGCGAATGCTCGTCCGACGATCCCGACAAAGTGGGGGGCCGCACGGACGAGCATTCGCCAGCGTTTGTATTGGATGACGATTCGGCTAGGACCGTCGCAGCGGAACCGAAGTTTATTTCGAACCTTGTTTTCGGACCTTATTTCGAACTGTTTGAATCCTAGAAACGTCTTATTCGCCGTAGAATCGGGATGTCCTACGAAAGGAATGCAAGGGAACTTGGGGGGAATACTGTAGAGGTTGGCACGTCTGCGGTAGAGCCCTCACGGGGAAAAGACTATTGAAATCCCTAAGCGTTGGAGCCTTGGCCATCATCGGTTTAGCAATGTTTCTCTCGGCTGCGCCGACTCTGCCTCAGCAGCAAGCTACGCAAGCCGCCGTCTCCGAAATTGTGCTGACGCTCGACCCGGCACAATCAGCAGTTCATTGGACAGTGGACAGCACGCTGCACGCGGTCCACGGCACGTTCGCCGTGAAGAGCGGAACCGTACATTTCGATCCAGAAACCGGGAAGGCTGGCGGCGAGATTGTGGTCTCCGCGTCGAGCGGTGAAAGCGGGAATGGCTCACGCGATGCGCGCATGCACAAGGAGATTTTGGAGACGGCAAAATATCCCGACGTGGTCTTCCGTCCAAGGCAAGTGGAGGGCAAAGTGGGGCCGTCTGGGGCATCGGACGTAGAGATTAGCGGTGTTTTTTCCATTCATGGCGGGGACCATGATCTCACGGCGCTGGTTCACGCGGAGTTGATGGGAGATCGCTGGAGGGGAACCAGCAAATTCGAGGTGCCGTACGTGAAGTGGGGGATCAAAAACCCGAGCAATTTCCTGTTAAGAGTGAAGCCGGTGGTAAATGTGGATTTGGAAATGTCGGGGAAGATCGAGGCAACGAAATAGATCCCTCCTGTTGCGCGCCGCAGTCGCTGTCGGCGGCTGAAGCCGCGCCCCTTCAAAGCAAAGTCAAGACCTGAGTTTTTCCGCCGGGTCTTGGGGGCGCGTGAGCGCTCGCGGCTGAAAGCGCCCTCACACACCCCAAGTCCAATAGAGATGAAACATCCTGTTCCGGACTGCAGTGTCTTCCGGAAGCTAGGCTGCCACCGTCTTCCTTGCGACCACGCCTTCCGGCACGGTCGGGCGTTTGGCTGCCAGTTCACAGAGCAGAGCAACCGCCGCCAAAACCGCCGCCGTGTAGAAGGCCATACGGTAGTCGTGGTACTTGTCGAACAGCTTCCCGCCGATCATGGGACCGATGACGCCAGCTACGCCCCATGCGGTGAAGAGCATTCCGTAGTTGAGGCCGGCATTCTTCGTTCCCCAGAAATCCGAACAGGTGGAGCCATTGACCGAGAGCTGCGTTCCGTAGCACCAGTACACGATGAACACCACTATGTAGAGCGTCGTCACATCGCCGCCCACCTTGTAGAGAATGGGCATGGCAATCATCGAGACGGCGATCATGAGTCGCAGCACGTTCAGCCGGCCGATTGCATCCGACATCCAGCCGGACAGGATGCGACCTGCGGCATTGCCAGTCGCGGCCACGACCAAGCTCATCGTGATCAGCGCCGCGCCCGGAACATGAACGCTCTTAGCGAACGGCACCAGTTGGCTGATCACCATCAGGCCAGCCGAGGTACCCAGCGCGTAAGCAATCCACATGAAGTAGAACGCGGGCGTGCGCAGCGTCTCGCTCGGGCTGAATTCATAGGTGGTCGCGGCAGACTTGGACGCAGGCGCGGGCGTCCAACCCGGGGGCCTGTATCCGGCCGGCGGATTACGCAGCAGGAAGGCGCCGAAAACCGTCATAACCAGGAAGATCCCACCGAGTATCTGGAACGTGGTGTGGACCCCATAGGCGGGAATCAGCTTCAAGTTGGCCAACGGCCCAAAGATTGCCGATCCGCCACCGTATCCGGCCACCGCCAGCCCTACGGCTAGGCCGCGCTTATCGGGAAACCATTTGGCCATTACCGGTATAGGCGTGGAGTAGCCAAATCCGTTGCCCAGCCCGCCAATCACCCCGAAACACACAATCAGGTAGGTCAAGCTATGCGTGTAGGAGCACAGGAAGAAGCCCAGGCTGACCAGTACGCCGCCAGTCAGGGAAACCCAAAATGGGCCGAACTTGTCCTGCAGCCGTCCCGCCACGATAAACGTTAGTGCGAACACGACAACCGCCCAGGTGAACACCTGGGAAGTATCAGCCCGCTTCCAGCCAAATTCCTTCTCTAATGGGGCCACAAACACGCTCCAGGCGTACAGCGAGCCCAGTGCCAGGTTCATGGACATCCCGCCGATCACGTGCCACCAACGATTTAGGTGGGTGGATGCAACATTTTCGTTAGCCAAGGTTTTTCTCCTTTACCTTTACAGAAATATGAAATGAAACCGGGGTCCAAGTGTCGCTTCAAGACGGCCGAGGCCACCGATCCTGGATATGGCGCTAGCTTTTTCTAATTGACCAACGCCTCAAGCACGCACCAAACGAATACGCCCGATTGCGTTGACGACGCACTGAGTTTTACTTTGCCAAAAAAGTAAAGGTGAAGAGCGGCCCAAACTCAGTCCGCTGGTCCTGCCCAACGTGGTACTGCTTTCTCGCGATATCGAACGGCGCTCCAACCTTAGGCAGAAGGTGGAACCCATAACGCGAGAGAACGAATACAGATACTTTGCGTGTTACAGCCGAACCTTTTATCCCTTTACGCCATCGCGCATTCGGCGCCTTAGCTCAAATGTTCGGCAACCGCAATCCGGCTCACGGCTGCGTCTTTTCCAAAGTAGCCGTCACATTCACTACTGAATCCGGCTCTACCGTAAGCTCCCGCTTCCACTCGGCAAACCCTGGCATGGAAATGACGACGACGTGCGTCCCAGTGCTAAGGCTGATCTCGGAGGGCGTGCTGCCCACATATTTCCAGTCGTCAATGGTGATGTCCGCCCCGGAGGGTGTCGAACTGAACTTACACTTCACCTTCTCCTTAGGGATTCCCTGCGCGGCGACCGGCGACGGGACTGGCGCGGGGGCGGGTGAAACCTGTGGCGGCGCGGCAGTGTGCGGGGCGGGCGTGGGGGCCGGTGAATTCTGCGGCGGCGCCGCAACCTCCGGCTGGGGGTTTGCCGCTGCGCCGGATTGGGGCGCTGAGACTTCCGCAATCAACTGATAGAACTGCTTGCGCTCCTTGCCCTTTGTACTCCGGTACAGAATCGTGAACCCCTGTTTTTCCTTGCGTGCTTCAAACGTCTCCCCCACGGGCAACGGTTCGCACTTGGACCATCGTGAGTCGGTGGTGCATGTAATGCGATAGGACTTTCCCTTGGCATCCTGCACCAGCATGATGCTCTGCGCCGTCGGGTTTCTGCTGTTGTTGCAGTAGGCAGAGAAATTCGCAAGATCGCAATCCTTGGGAACCTGAGTTCCCTCGTTGAGGGCATGGGTCTCAGCACTTAGAACTTTGATCCGAAGGGGGTAGGCTTGGGACGCGACATCATCGGCGAACGTGGAGTTGGCGAACATGGCGTTGAGCAGTAACAACCCCAACACCATCCCCGGAAGATTACGCCACGCGCCCATAGTGCCTTTCCAGCTCTTGAAGCTGGGGACAGGATCGCTCCTCGTGTCACCTCAGCGTCGAAATGAATCAGTCCCCGCACTCCGTCATAGCCGCTATCTAATGGAGAGCCGGGCGTCCCCGCCCGGCTGGACGGGCGATACGCCCGTCCCTCCGCCGTATGAATCATGAGTAAAACCGAACACTTCTAACCAAATGCAAATCCAGGAGCCTGTTGAGAAGAACACCTCCTTGGCCTTCCACCGAGCGAAGGCGATGAAGGATCCGCAGGTTTCGCCGATTTCTGGCAACCTGCGGATCCCTCGCTTGGGGAGGACAATCCAAGTTCTGCAACAACCTTCTAGAACGTAAAGATGGGCCCGAACTCCGTCCGATGATCCTGCCACTCGTTGCTCGGCGTTCCGGCAATCAAGTAGTGCTCATTATTTTTTAGGCGCGTAGCATACGTCGACTGCTCGATGGCGAACGTGCACCAGGGGTTAACCTTGTAGTTTAGGGTTGCGGCAAAGAGTTTGCCCATCAAGAGCGCGTTTGACCCTGACAAAGTCTCGGTCGATATGTCGCGATGCACCATCTGGTCTTTACCGGTGTGCAGAATGAGCTGCCAGCCAGCATTGTGACCTTTCGGATTCGCGTTGAACCACCGGGAGAGCGGAAGGCCGAGCTCGATGAAACCGCCAAAAGAACGAATCGGCCGTTCCGGAGCAACCACCGCAGAGCCGGCAGGGCAGGCCCCGTCGACTAATGCGGCAGAGCAGGCCACAGCTGCGTTGCCGAGAAAGTCAATGGTGTCGAACTTGATTGAACTAACTAACCCTGCCAGGTCGGTGTTGAAGGTATTGGCTTGGCCACCGAACATGAATTTCAGGTCGCCGCCCTTATAAGCGCTCGCCACCAGCGTGAACCAGCGAGTGGGCAATTGCAGGGCAAGCTGGTTGCCCCACTCCTTGCTGCTACCCTGATAGCCATTCGGGAAGGCGGCTATGTAAGAAGCGCACAGCGCGTTGAGCACGCCCCCCGTCAAACAACCTTCCGGTAGCAGGGCCGTTGCGTAGTCGGCGCTGGTGACGATCGACGTACGCCTGGAGCGGAAGCCGCTCCAGATGAGTTGCGCAGGCGCAACTCCCGGCGCTTTGTCAAGCTGCCACTGGATGGCCAGTCTGCCTTCGTATTCGGGGCGGTCGGCGTCGGCGCCCTGGCGCTCACCCTGTCCAAGCTGGGCCTCGAAGCCATTGAGTGCGTTGGTGGCCCCGAACGCGGTGGTGGCCGATTTCTCGGTTTGAGCTGAAGTCGGCATCATGATCGCGAAGGTGGGAGAAATCTTGAGCGAACCGCCCAGCTTCTGAACCCAGCCGACCATCATCTGCGGGGAACGTTCATAGACGGCGCCATAATAAGCGGCTAGGAACGTGGTTTCGAGGAGGTTGGGCAGAGCGGTCGATCCGAAGAGCGTCCAGTCCTGTCCGCCTTCAAAATAGAAGTCAGAGTTTTCGCTGGCGGCATAATCCATGCGCACCCAGGCCAAGCGCAATTGGAAGGCGTTGCTTCGAAGCGTCGAGACGTTGCGGTTATCGACGACGCTGAAGTTGCCTTCAAAGTCGGCTTCGACCCGGCCCGTAAAAGTCAGCTTCGGTGACACGTCTGGCCACTCAAAGTTTGCGCCAAAACGCGAGGCACGCGCCTTGATGTGGAATTCGGGATCTTTCGTAGGGCCGGTGTTCGTAGACGAGGTTGTATTTAAAAACAGGCCGATGAAGGGGAAGTCATCGCCATCGGGGGCGCTGGAATCATGGGCCGCCGTGGCCTTGAGAAATCCGTAGGGCGTCATTTTGACAGGGCCCATCTTGAACGCTGGGACCAGACCGTCTCTCCTGGGTGGATCGACGGGAAGAACGCGGAGCGGAGCATACGCCGGAACCACCGCCACAGGCGGGACGGGCGGGGGAGCCCCCATCGGCGCAGCGGAAGCTTGCGGCGAGGGATCGGGATCCGCGCTTGAGGTCGAGACATTCGCATCGACTGTGGTCGAGGTTAGGATTGGGCTCGGCGCAGCGGGGCTCGCTTCTGCGCTGGTTGCGTTCGCAGTATTTCCATTTGCCGTTTTCGCGTCGTTGTTTCCCGCCATGACGGGCACGGCTATGACGGCCATCGCAAGTAGGCTCAACAACCACTTTTTAAGCTTCAACATAGATGATGTCTCCTCGTTCAGGCTCGGCTCAGACCTTCGGCCCAGAACATGGGGTCGAAATCTACGTTGTTTTGGCTGGCGAATCTGTGACGCCGGTCACATAACGTCGTATTTGGCATCACGGTAGTCAATACACGAGCAGAGCAAAGCGCGCTCGCTCATTTGAACGTGTCTAATGTATGGATTTCTGGAGAAGGATGCTGCCCCACTTCGGGGCTAAACAGTCTGCTGAAAAATGCCAAGTTCGGCAACAGAGCCTTCTTCGGCAACAGATGGGAAACCCGCGACTGGAGCCGAATCTGGAGAACTCGTTATTAGCAACGAAGAGTCCGAAAACGAGTCCTTCAGCAAACTGTAAAGCTCTCTTTCCTGTGGCTCGAAATGAGACGTCCTCGTACTTCTATGAATATCGGGATTGTAGCGATCTGCGCAGCCACCGAAAAGACAGTTGGCTAAGTAGTCAAATTATCGTGCAACGTCCCATGACGACGCTCCCAATGAACCAGAAGAGTCAATAGCTCGCAGTGAAAAGTTCGTAAGTTGATGGGCGGCGCGGTTGCGGCACCATGGTTGCGACCGCAAGGCCGCATAGCTTCAGCCAAGCGGCCTGAGTTCCTGCTCACATGTTCTCGAGTACCAGCTTAAGGTAGTTCCAGAAACTTTCCACCGACGATATCTGCACGCGCTCGTTCGGACTGTGAGGATCTACTATGGTCGGACCAAATGACACCATCTGCATGCCGGGATATTTCTCGCCAATGACGCCACACTCCAAGCCAGCGTGCATGGCGATCAGCTTGGCGGGTTCGCCGAAGAGTTTCTTGTGCACCTCCTGGAGCTTGCGCACGATGTCGCTGTTAGGTTCCGGTTTCCAGCCGGGGTATTTGCCTCCGTGCTCGACTTCGAACCCCGCCAGACGACATACCGTCGCAACCATGCGGGCGGCGGCCAGCATGCTGCTCTCGATCGCACTCCGCTGACTGGTAACAATCTCCACCACGTCTCCCTTGGTGTTGACAGTCGCCAGGTTCGTGGACGTCTGGACTAAGCCAGCAACGTCGGGGCTCATGGCCAGCACGCCATGATGCAGGCTCGCGAGCAGCGCCATCGTTTGTTTCGCGTCGGTCGCGTCCAGCACATTTCCCGGGCGTTCAGCTTTCTCTACCGTGATCTGCAGTCCGGAATCGAATCCTCCGAGGTCGGCTTTGTATCCAGCTTCGGCGGTGGCTACCAGCGATTTGAGTTCACTCTCGCGCGAGGGGTCGGCTAGCACCAAGGCCGCGGCTTCGCGCGGAATCGCATTCTGCGCGCTTCCACCGTTGACCTCGGCGATTTCGATCGGAAGGCGATCCAGCAAGACCTGGAGAACCCCACCCATGATCCGCAGGGCATTGCCGCGGCCTTGATGGATATCGACACCGGAGTGGCCACCCTTCAGGCCAGACACCTTGATCCGCCAGGCCGAGTCTGCGCTTGCAGGACGAAGCCCGACTTTACGTCGAGCGGTCGTCTTGACGCCGCCTGAACAACCGATACAGAGCGTTCCCTTCTCTTCGTTGTCCAGGTTGAGAAAATACTTGGACTTGAGCAAGCCACCCTTGAATGCCGAAGCACCCGTGAGTCCGGTCTCTTCGTCAATGGTGAAAAGGAATTCCAGGGGACCATGGGCAATGTTATTGCTCTCCATCACGGCCAGTGCGGCAGCCACGCCGACTCCGTTATCGGAGCCCAGGGTCGTGCCATCTGCCTTCAGCCAGTCGCCATCTCTAACTATCTTGATAGGATCGGAATCGAAGTCATGAACAGTTCCTTCGTTCTTCTCACATACCATGTCGAGGTGACCCTGTAAGAGAGCCATCGGCGCTCCCTCGCGTCCCGGCCGCGCAGGTTTCCGGACCACGAGATTGCCGGCATCGTCCTGCACGGATTCGAGACCCAGCTTGGTGGCCAGCACCCAGACGTAATCGCGCGCTGCGGCCTCCTTGGTAGAGGCGCGGGGAATCGCCGCCAATCTGTCAAAGTGCTTCCATACCGGTTCAGGTTGCAGGTTCGCGAGGGCAGGGATCATGACACGCTCCGTGGGATTCAAAGGCTACAGCCATCGTACAGCGCGGACGCAATGCTCGTCCTTCCAATGCTCGTCGTTCTGTGGAAGGGTTTCTCCCATCAATTTCATGAGATTTCTGGCGAACCGAGTTCGCGCACTTCCTGTTCCAGGGAGTCGAGCCGCCGTAACTCCGCTTCAACTGCCGGCGCACCCTCTTCACGTACTTTTTTCGCGCGGGCCAGCGCCTGTTCGGCGATGCGGCTGACTTCGTGTAACAACTTGCGAATCTCGGTTTCTAACTTCCCTCGGCTCTCCTGAACCCGGTTGAGAATATCGCTCTGCACACGGGTGCTGTTGAATTCGAGCAGCCTGGTGAGAAACCTTTGGGCATCGTTCTTGATGATCTTCCGGACGCCCACCAGGCCAAGAGTCAGATCAGCCAGCCAGCGCAGTGGTGAAGCAGGCTGCGCCACTTCAATGAAATCCAAAAAGATGAATTCCGAGCGAACGCGAAATCCGCTTTCCGGATCGAGAGCATGAGGCATCCGCGCCAGTTCGGGAATGCCGGCATTCGCAAGTTTCTTGAGAAACTCGTTTGCCATCTCCACGAACCGCAACGCAACACGCCGATATTCTTTCTCTGCTTCTTCCTGCTCGGGGTTCAACCATGGCACGACATGACGTCGTGCGATTTCCTGCGCCTCGTGGAAGATACGACGGCGGTACGATGGACCTAGCCAGCGAGATATGGACTGCAGCGCAATGTCGAACTCATTGCTCGCCTGCGGCATTACTCGTGCGAGAAACGACTTATGCCGGTCGACAAACATGTCTGAGATATGCTGTTGCTCAGCCATGAAGAGATACCCGAGTTCCCGCATCGACCGCTCTGCATCGGCGATGGTCTGCTTCATGACAGCGATGCGGCTCTCCGACTCTTCGATAGGCCGCTGAAGGGCCTCGCGCTCTTCCGTGACGATCACGAGAAGCTGCTCGCTGATCCGCTCAACTCCGCGTTCGCAGGCTGCCCGGATCAGGCGCCGGCCCGAGCCTTCGACCAAATGTTTAAGCGCCTCGACCAGCTTGTCCCAGTCCCGCCCCGTGCCCCTATGTCCAAGTTGTTCCGCCGCGCTGACCTCGAACAAAGGCCCGACAGAATGTTGAAGTCGCTTTTCGAGTTGCCGTCGCGCGAAGGCCACCGCTGCGGCTCGTTCTGCATCCGTGGTCCGATCCGCCTTGTTCACAGTGATGATGAGATCCTGAACGTGCCGCGCGACCGCTTCAACCAGTACCAGTTCTTCCCCTGCCAGCGGAGGATCCGCCCCGATCACGACCAGCGCTGCATCGATATGGGGAATGAAAGCCTGGGTTGCTGCCGTATTGCCGGTGAACACCGATCCCAACCCTGGCGTGTCCACGAAACACATGCCGGTCGCAAGCAGCGGACTGGGCACAAAGATCTCCAATGCGGCGACATGCTTCGCGTTCTCAGGGTTCTTCTCTTCCGAGACATACTCATCGACGGTCTTAACCGGAATATCTGTCCACCCGCCGCTTTCAAAGCGCACGCGAGCGGCCGCATGGGGGCCGTAGCGGACGATCGTCGGCACGGTAGTAACTGGCACGACCCCAGTGGGCAGTACGCCGACGCCCACCAGCGCATTCAGGACAGAGGATTTGCCGCGCTTGAACTGACCGATACAGGCAACATAGAAACGTCCCTCGGATACCCGTTCCGCCACGGACCGCGCGTCGGCAGCAACTTGCTCGGCGTCAAACTCTTCAGCCAACTCGGCTAGGCGTAAGAGTGCTGACTCCCCATGAGAATTCTCAGGGGCGGCTTGCTGCTCCTCGGGAGCTACAGATGCCAAGGGCACTGTGGATGTGGAACGAAATTCCACGCGCTCGTCTTCGGTGACGATCGGTCCCAACTTTTCCCTTCGGAGAAGTGGCACCTCGTCTCCGGTTTGCTTCAGCTTCTCTTTCTCTCGCCGCTGCTGCAGGTTCTCTCCTGAACCACGCGTTAGATACCGATCCAGTTCTCTCACCAGGCCCTGGAGTTCCCCGGCAATACTGTTCAGTTCGACCGCGGCTTGGGGCGGGACTTCACCGTAGCCGCGCATGTATTCGGGCCTCAACTCCTCAACCGTGATGTCTACGAAGGTAAGCGTCGAGTGGAGTGACCGTGCCACAGGGATATCGGCCGGCGGTCGTTCGATGTGTTGCCCATCCAGCACCCGAATCAGCTGCGCCCGGATGCGGGTGATGTAGTCCTCAATCACGCGCCTTTGGGCAGAAGTGAGATCGGAAGTGTACTGCGGGAAAGCCAGCTTGGACGAGGAGATACTTAGTATGCTCTCCATATCCGCAAGCAGTTTGTCGATGTAGCGGCAGGTCACGCTCAGACGCCGCTCATGATTCGAATTGAGCGAATTTTCCGACTCTTCGGGCATCGGGTCGCATCACCTGCTCCCTCAAGACGCAAGCAGGCGCCTCTCTCGCTTTGCGCAACTGCTTTACATACCTGAAGATTGGAAACTCTTGATTGAGGGAAACGGCACCGACACCCCTACCAAGAAACTTTCCCCTCTTCGTAGGAGTCATCTGCCCGTTGGGCGGTTAAGGGCGAACTCCAACACCCAGAGCAATTATGGCTATGAGGAAGGGCTGAGGTCAACGCTTGAAGCCGGCGGGTCGGGTCTGAAGGCGATTCTAAAAACAACAGGCCCGTCCAGTTAGCGACCAAAAAAGTCACGTTAGCGCTCACCTCGCGACCTTCCAATTCATACGAAAGTCGATGTAGAGCGGAGTGATCTTGATGTGGTTCTCGGAGCGATACTTTGGAAAGCTCGCCATCTCTATCAGGGCGCCCATTGCTCCTGGGTTGCCATCGCTGAACTCCAGAACCTTGTCGAGGAACTCGCCCAGGTTTGGCGCCGAGAGACCAGCCCACTTGACCAGCGCACGAGCGAATCGATCGGCGACCGAGGTATCGAAGTTGCGGAGCTCATACTTCTCGGAGCGGCCCGAATAGAACGGCTGAAGAAAGCCGGTGTCTTCCATGTGACTCGACCGGGCCACTGCGCTTACCGGCGTGGAGCCCCATCCCATGATTTCGCGCACCGCCGCCGCAAAGGAATGCGAGGGCCGCTTCAAGTGATCCAGGACAACCGAGTACTCCCCCTGATGTAACGCATCCATCACAATCCCTTTCAGGGAGACCGCCGACTTCGTCTTGATGGCTTCCTCACTTCGAAAGGCGGCCTGGGCGCGTGGATTGTGAAGCCTTAGCAAGCTGCGGGCGAGACTGCGGAATACTACATGTGTGGTCGCCGAATCCTCACAGTACAGAATCGATGGAAATTCCGGCAACAAGCTGCGCAGCAGGAGAGTTTTGCCGACGCCCGCGGGTCCATAAATAAGGAAGGGACGCTTCTTCGCCAGGCGCTGCCTGATGCCTTGTGTTTCTTCTTCCCGGTCAAAGATGAATTCCGGCATCATGTGATCTCTCGGCGATGCGCCGGGGATGTATATCCCAGTCCTGGGTATATCCCTCATCCCACCTAGTGCACGACCATCACCGGACAGTGCGCATATCGCAAAGCTCGCTCGGAGACCGAACCTAACATCATCCTCGAAATCATGGATCGTCCCCGCCGGCCCAAAATGATGAGGTCAACTCCGTCGGTCTCTGCCCGGTGGATGATTTGTTCTGCCGGATGTCCAACTGCCATGTCCATCTTCACCTCCAGATCGAGGGAACGGGCCTTCTCCAGAATCTTCTTAAATCCTTCTTCGAAATGTTCCTTCGCGTCGTCCAGCACGGCTTCTAATTCGACCGAAATCGACGGTTCAGGCGGCCGCGCAACGGCAAAGACCAGCACCGTCGCATCCAGACACCCTGCCAGCGAAAAGGCTATATCCACTGCTTTATCCGATTGCGGAGATCCGTCGTAACCAACCAGCAACTTCCGAAAATGTGCGTTGTGCCGCTGTCCCGTCATGCTCCCTCCTTAGTTGCCTTCTCGCTTATAGCTTGAGATAAGTTCGACTTCTCCTCTTTCTTAGTGGCCAGCAAGTGCCTCGGCATGAACCAAGCATTGGCGATCATAGTAGGCACCACGGCGCTGCCGATCACCGTAGCGACCAAGTAGGAATACTGCGCCTGAGTAATGACACCGTGATTCAGGCCGAAGAGTGCAGAAATAGTTCCAAACGTCAGGCCGGTAGACATCATCAGCGTAAAGTACAGTCCTTCTTCCTTCTGATAGTCAAATGCCTTCACCGTGGGGAACAGAGGGATTACTTTCGACAGCATCTTGGCGAAAAACAACACAGCGAATACGAGCGGGGCCGCGATCAGTGCAGGTACAGACACAAACGATCCCGCCCGAATGAAGTAAAAGGGAGTGAGCAATCCGAAGGTCAGGGTGCGCAGACGCCTTATGAGAATGTGATCCTTACCAACACTGCCCGCGAGCACCATGCCGATGATATAGGCCGGCAAGACTGCTTCACTGCCGGACCAAACTGCCAATCCCCCCATTGCGAACAGCATGAAGAGCAGATACTTGGCCTCAATTTCGGAGACGCGCCCGCCATATTTCTTGAAGAACCGCGGCGTCAGAAAAGGAAGGACAGCGAAGACAACCAAACTGACCACCACGAAAATCAGCGTCCTGATGGTAAACGGCGAGAAGATCATTCCCAGAGCAATCACGGTTCCCAGATCGTTGATGAAGCAGGCGGCCAGCACCGTCTTGCCAAAATCCGTCACATTGAAGCCCAGTTCCAACATCACCGCATATACGACTGCCACGGAAGTGGTCGAGAGGGCGACCCCGGCCAGCCAACTCGAGCGTACCGTCCAATGCAGGATGTAGTGGGCAACTGCCGTGCACCCAAAAAACGGCCCGAAGAAACCGACGAGCCCAATCACCGTCGCTTCTTTCCATTTCGTGCGAAAAATCTGGGGATCGAGTTCGGCTCCGGCCAGAAAGGTAAGAACAATGGCGCCCGTGCCGGCGAGAAAGCTGATCCAGCCTGTCTTGCCGCCCAGATCGGCATGCACGAAAAGCAGGCCGATCGCCAGTTGGGCCACCGTGCCGACAACAATCTCGCTGAGCGCGGTCGAGATCTTGAACCAGATGGCGATCAGCGTCGCGATCAGAGCCAGGCCGACCCACACAGCGGCCAGCACCCACATATTCTCCATGAAGCGCCACCTCACTAGTTCTGCGGATCGCTGCCGGCGCCATAACTCCGCGACAAAAAAATCCGCTTGTCAGGAGTCATCAGCTGGTCCCGGCTCAAAATTTGGGACAGCGGTTGGCGGTGAACTCCTTCACCGTGATTAACAGATCAAGTACAGCAAAAAATAGCTCGCGAAGTCAACGGCATTCCTCACACGCGATCGCAGTCTCGGACAATGCAGGCTGGACAATGCATATCGGACAATGCATGGAGGAGAAAACAAACGGCCAGGAAATGATCGCCAGGAAATGACGGATGGAACGGCAAAGCTCTAACTATTGCAGGCTCAGGTTAATCTCGCCGTGCTTACTGAAGTTGATTCGCAGCACGCTTTCCTGCCCGCTGACAAACTGGCCCGCCGCTGTCGCGGATTGATCATAGGCGGCTCCATTAGAGGTCACCTGCACCTTAAGACTATGTTTTCCGGGTGACACCTGCATGGCATGGAATTCATGGCCTTGGACATGGTGGAACACGACCAGATGTTTCTTGTCTGTTCCTGCCAACTGGTGCGTATAAGTCAAGCGATCATCCACCCAGATCGACAGTTGGGCCTCCACGAAACGGTGCTCCACCTCGATTTCCAACGTGGCTGGAGCAGTGGCCGGAGAAGTAGCTGCCGAAGTGGCCGGCGAAGCTACTGGAGAAACCGTTGGTGAGCTGGCGCGGGCCACTTTCGTTGACGACGGATGGGTTCGGCCTGCCGGAACCGGCTTCGAAAGCTTTTCCTCGATTGGCGCCGGCGCTTTGGCAATCGACGTAAGCGGCGCGGCTGGGTCCGTCGGCGTCGCCGCCGTTTTGTCGGTCGCAACCTCACCGGCGAGTGGCAAATGCTCGGCGGCTCTCGATCGCACTCCTTGGGGGCCAAATGAAATGGCCCAGAGCCCCAGAATGAAAAGTCCGACCAATACCAAGACGCCGGCAACAGACCTCTCCCGGATCTGCTCCAGCAACTTCCCCGCTGCGCCGTGCCACGGGAGCAGAGAGAGAGCGCTTGGCTGCGGTTTAGCGGCAACCGTTTGGGGTGCGCTTCCGCCCGCGGGCAAACCTGGCAGTTTTGCCTTGGTCTTGCTCAAAAGCTCTCGTCCTTCCCGCAATTTCTGGATGTCCTGCACCATCTCCTCGCCGCTTTGATAACGTTCGGCGGGATCTTTCGCCATCGCCCGTGTAATGATGTGATCGAGCCCCTGCGGCAACTCAGTATCGAGGACGGTCGCCGGCATCGGTTCGTGGTTGACTACCTTGAACGAGACCGTAAGGGCGCTGTTGCCTTGAAACGGCCGGTAACCTGTCAGGACCGTGTATAGGATCACGCCCAGGGAAAACAAGTCCGACCGCCCATCCACCGCTTCGCCATTCAATTGTTCGGGCGACATGTAAGCGGGTGTGCCGTACGCACGTCCCGCCAGAGTGTGGTTGGCAAGGTTGAGTTTCGCCACTCCGAAGTCGGCGATTTTGGCGTGGCCATCTTCGGTCAACAGGATATTCGCGGGCTTTAGATCGCGGTGAACCACGCCTTGACCGTGGGCGCAATCCAGCGCTTCCGCCAATTCGAGCGCTAACTGTAGTGCTGTCTCCACCGGTAGCTTATGGTCGTCCCGCGACAGCAGCTTGTCGAGGGACTGGCCCCCGACAAATTCCATTACGATGTAGGGCACGCGCGTCTCTGGTTCCTCGCCCACATCGAAGATGGTTACGATTCCAGGATGCGACAGGCGGCCCGCAGCCTCCGCTTCGCGAAAGAAACGCTCGCGATACTCGCGTTCCTCCTCCGGGGGTTGACCGGCCAGCGAAACGGTCTTTACGGCGACGACTCGGTTGATCTTGGGATCACGCGCTTTATAGACAACACCCATGGCTCCCCGCCCCAACTCGGTGAGGATCTCGTAGCGCCCAAAACGTTCGCTCCTGCGATCGTCCATGCTGCGATCATCCATACTGCAATCAACCATAGGTGTCATTTGCGGCTTCAAAGTTTGGTTGTGGCCTCGTCAGAGTGACGCCGCTTGCTGCTTGTCATCCGACGCGGTAATGACAAACGCGCCGATTACGTTCTCGTTCAGCACATCGAGGATTTTCTTCGCTTGCTGGACGGTGATTCCGTTCAGGAGTTCGAAGCCAAACTGAACGCCCCTAAGTGCGGAAATGGTGTCGTGGTGGGGGCGAACTTCGATTACGATCGATCTACCGTGCCGGCCAATGTCAAAGGAGATACCTGCTCTTTCGATCTTCGCTGTCGCCATGAATTACACCTGATTTGAGGACATAGCCTTCCCTGCACCGCCCCCTGGTGGTCGCGAGAGAAGAGGGGTTGCAGCGTCTATTGATATTGTCGACTCGCAGGCCGAATCGCTCCAAGTTACCAACGTGCTCGGCACTGGGGCTGGGGCGCCAGCTGTGGCTGGTTGCGACGCGGGCCGCCATCCGGGCGCAGGTTGGGCGGAATAGGTGGTGGCTGAGTATGAGGGCTTTAGCAAAAGTCCGTTTACCGGAGTGTCGGAAAATGCATCACCATACAAGGTTCCCCGTATTGACTGTCTACTCCACTGGACGTAACATTTGAGGTAGGAAATCCGAAGTTTCCGAATCCATCCTAGCGCCGGGACAAAACACATCGGGAGAAGACACATGGCGCACGACCATGGTAGTGAATATCAGGTCAGAATAGTCCTCGAGGACGGCACCGAGGAACTGAGCGGCTGGCTGAACAGCGAGGAACAGGTCGCCCAGGCAATCGCTGACAGCCACAGGCCCCAAGCCAACGCTTACTGGCTCTTGGAACGAGACGTTCTCTGTCCCACCTGCCAGGATAGGGGAGAGCAAGTCAGGGAATATCCGCTTACGGATATCCCATCTCCACGATGCAGCCCGCACGACTCCCGTTATCTGGTGGATGTGGGGTCGAAGAGCCGGTACGAGCTTGATGTCGTCGTCTGGAACAAAATTCGAGCTGCTTGAGGTACGCTTCCGCCTTGCTCTCTATCCCGCCAACGTGACCTCGAACGCTCCCGACCGATCGCGCATCGCTCCGATAGCCGTAAGAACCTGCCCCAGCGCAATGATTGGCCGATACATCCAGTACTTCCTTCGAATCGCCGCCATGGCGCGTTCATGCTCGGCGCGGTCGGTGAGGAATCGTGCAGTGCCGTCGAACGCCTCACCCCCGATGGACAACTTGACTTGCGGCGTCTTTTGCACGTTGCGCACCCACTGGCGATTCACGTTCGCGGTTCCGATATAGACCTTGTCGCCCTCCACGACGAACCAGATCGTGACATCGTAAGGCTTCCCGGACTTGCGGCCGTAATGGGTCAGCGTCACGGTCTGCCTGGCCGCTACCCGCTTCAATCGCGTTAGTACGTTGGATTCCATACAGCTTTCCGTCCTCAATCTTAATCAGGAAGCGTCAGGCAGGCGGTCTTCTTCCTTGTCATTAACGTTGGGGACGTTGGGGATGTTGGGCTGTCCCTTAGCGCCGCTATCGGAAGTGTTTAGCCTCAGCTCGACCGCGTGCTCCTGCTGGTCGTCAACCAGTTGAATGAAGTTACCTTCTCGCTTGACGCCATCCACCGTAACACTCGTCTCGCCATGCCCGGGCAGCCCCTGCACGATAGCGATGTGATATACCGTCTCACGATATCGGTAATGCACCTTGAACTCTTTCCAATTGCCGGGAAGGCACGGCGCAAAGTGCAGTTTGTCCACGTCCAGTCTCAGCCCTAAGAGCGATTCCACAATCAGGCGGTACATCCATCCGGCCGACCCTGTGTACCATGTCCATCCCCCGCGGCCAATGTGCGGCGACAGTGCATACACATCAGCGGCCACGACGTACGGTTCCACCTTGTAGGTCGCAATAGCCTTCGCACTTTCCGCGTGGCTCACGGGGTTGATCAGGGCGAAGAGTTCCCAGGCTCGCTGGCTGTCTCCCAATTGGGCGAACGCCATCGCCGCCCAGATGGCCGCATGAGTGTATTGGCCGCCATTCTCTCGCACGCCCGGAAGGTATCCCTTGATGTAGCCGGGATTTAAATCTGACTTGTCGAACGGCGGATCGAGGAGTTGGATTAACCGCCAGTCCCGGTGAACGAGGCGCTGATCCACGGCCCGCATCGCCATGCGCGCGCGCTCGGCATCGCCCGCTCCGGATAGAACGGACCAACTTTGCGCAATCGAATCGATCTGGCATTCGGGGTTACTGGCCGATCCCAGCGGGGAGCCGTCGTCGAAGTAGGCGCGGCGGTACCACTCTCCATCCCAGCCGTGCAACTCAATGTTCTGACGTACCTGAGCCGCCTCGCGGCGGCAGCGTTCGGCAAAGGGCGCGTCGCCATGCACGCCAGCAACCTCAGCGAAGCGCAGCAGCACGTCATAGAGGAAGAAGCCCAACCAGACGCTTTCGCCTTTACCCTCTTGGCCAACCAGGTTCATCCCATCGTTCCAGTCACCGGAACCCATAAGCGGCAGGCCGTGTTCACCAAAGCGCAGGCCCGTGAGGATGGCACGCTTACAGTGTTCGTACAAACTGGCCGTTTCTCCAATCCGGTTCGGCAGATCGTAATACGAGTCTTCTTCCGCGTTAACCTGACGGCCATCGAGGAAGGGCATCGGTTCGTCCAATACCCCGGTATCCCCCGTGCCGAGAACGTACCGGGAAGTCGCCAGGGGCAGCCAGAGGTAATCATCCGAACAGTGGGTGCGCACGCCTCGGCCCGAGGGGGGATGCCACCAATGCTGGACATCGCCCTCGCGAAACTGACGGGACGCGCAGAGGAGCAGGTGCTCACGAAGCAGGCGGGGCTCGGCATGGATAAGCGCCATCGCGTCCTGCAACTGGTCGCGGAAACCGAAGGCGCCCCCCGGTTGGTAGAATGCGCTCCGCGCCCAAAAACGGCACGCCAGAGTTTGGTAGACGAGCCAGCCGTTAGCCAGGACGTTGAGGGACTGGTCGGGTGTTTCCACCTGCACCGCGCCCAGCGTGTGCTTCCAGTACTGCCATACCGCTTCGAGTTCGTCATGGGCGGCAGGCGATTCGCGGAAACGATTCGCCAGGTTGTGAGCGTCATCTTCGCCACGGCCCACGCCGAGAGTGAAGACGATTTCACGCTCTTGCCCGTCGGCCAACTCGAACGGAACCTGGATCGCGGCACAGGGATCCAAAGCACCGCCAGCTCTCCCCGAAAGCCGGGACCGGCTCATAGCCGCCGCATTCCGAAGCGTGCCGTTGCGGCCCAGGAACTCTGTGCGATCGCCGGTCATGGTGCGGCTGCGATCGTCTACGTTGAAAAAGGCAACCCGGTCGGCGAACTCCGTGTTGTAGGAGTTGCGCGCGAACAGTGCGCCGCCGTTGGGGTCAATTTCGGTGACCACGTGCAACGCCGATTTCGGCCGCAGGTCGCCAAGAACCCATTCCACGTATCCGGTGGCGGAGAACCGGCGTGATCGGCCCGACTCATTTCGCACTTTCAACACCGTAAACTTAACGGCCGCGTCGGTGGCCACGTAAACTGACATTTCGGAGCGGATGCCGCCCTCTGTGTGCTCGAAGACGCTATAGCCGAATCCGTGCCGGATGGTATAAGGTGCCGCACCGGGTCTGGGCATCGGCGTGGGTGACCAGAAGTGGCCGCTATCTTCATCACGGATATAGAACGCCTCTCCGCTCGAATCGCTCACCGGATCGTTGCTCCAGGGAGTGAGGCGGAACTCGTGGGCATTTTCACTCCAGGTGCAGGCCAGACCGCTTTCTGAAATGACGGTTCCGAAGCGCGAGTTCGCCAGTATATTGACCCATGGCGTCGGAGTCATTTCCCGCTCGGTGGTCGTAATGATGTACTCGCGCCCGTCAGGGGTGAATCCGCCCATTCCGTTGAAGAAAATCAGATCGGAGCGAGGTGCGGCGGCGACGGCAGCGGGTTCGGGCCGCTGGACTCGGGACACGGGAAGTTGCGGAACGGTGACTTCTTCGGCGCGGCGGCGCTGCATCTGGCCTAGCAGCGTTCCGCGGCTGTCCGAGAGGATGGCGCGCGCGACCGACTGGAACAGAATGCGGTCCTCGCTCGATATCTGGTCCCCCGGTCTCACAAAGATGCTGCCCGGCTGATCTTTCAAGGTGGCTTCAACCCCTGCGGAAATCAGTCCCATGATCTGGTCTTGCAGATCCTGCCGGTAGCCGGAGTGATCTTCGTTCCAGATCAGCAGGTCCACTGCCAATCCTTTTAGGCGCCAGTAACCGTGGGCCTGGATGAGTTGGCGGGCGAGGTCGATGTTGGCCGGATCTCCGATCTCGAGCAGCACGATGGGCAGATCGCCGGAAATGGAGTAGCCCCACAGATCGGACTGCCCGCGGCGGTTCTTCATGAGGACGCTCGCGTCCGCGCGGAGCGAGGAATTGGCGTACACGATCGAGCCGGCCAGTTGTCCATAGAGTTGCGCGTCGGCTTCGGTGGCATTGATCTGCCGCAAGAGCACTTGGCCATGTGTCCACGCGAGACCGAAGACGCGATCCGCGAGACGCCGATCCTGGTACTTTTCAGCAAGGCCCAAACAGGCGGCGCGCGTCTCGCCGATGCCGGACACGATGTCGATCGTCACCTTTTCTTCCGGATTGAGCACGATTTCATGACGGATGGCGACGATCGGATCCAGCACCGACCCTTCGCGGCCCGAGAGCGGCGCGGGCTCGGCCATGGCTTGTGGATTGGCGATAGTGCGTCCCCGGCCGATGAATCGCATCCGGTCAGTTTCGTAAGAGATTTCTTCGATCTTCGCCCCATGAACGGCCATTAAATGAAACATCCATGGCGGCTGCTCTTCAGGAGAGCGGGGCCGGCGAGTGCAGAGAATCGTCCGCTTGTCGCGGATGATCTCAGTCTGGACGAACAGATTATTAAAGGCGGGGTGAAGCGCATCCGCCGCAGCCGATCCGAGAACGACCTCCGCGTAACTGGTGACCTCGATGGCTCTGCGCGCTCGCGAGGAGTTGGTGATGGTGATGCGGCGCACCTCGACGTCATCCTCTGGCGAAACGGCTATTTCTGTGTAGGTGTCGAACTGGTGGTCGCGGCGGCGGAACTCCACCCGCCCCTCGGAGAAGATGGCTTCGTAGCTGTCCGCCGCTTGGAGCGCCGGCTGAAATGTGGTGGACCAGAAGTCGCCGCTGGCGACGGCACGGATATAGCAAAATGTACCCCAGTTGTCGCAGGTACCATCTTCGCGCCAGCGCGTCACCGCAATGTTCTTCCAGCGACTGTAGCCTCCACCGGCGTTTGTGATCATGACATGATATCTGCCGTTCGAGAGCAACTGCAGTTCCGGCATCGGCGTGTCAGGACTGGTGAAAGTACGTACTGGCGCTTCCGAACCGGTGGCAGCAGCACCTACGTCGGAGAGTTCGGCGAGGTGCGAATAAGATGCTATGGCCTTGGGCACCCGCTCCTGGAGCAAGAGCGCGGCCGCCTGGAAGGCCGGATCCGACTGGAATCGCTTTTGCATGGGACGATCAAGAAGCAGGTAGGCCAACGACAGCAAGCTCATGCCCTGGTGATGCGCCATGAACGACCGAACCACGACGTTCGAGTGCCCGCGGGGCACACGCGAAGGAGTGTAGTCGATCGCTTCATACAAGCCATACTCCCCCTCGAAGCTGTCCGCGGCGAGTGCCTGAAGATTCAGGCAGGCCTCCTCGGGCGCTACCATCAGCGCCAACGCCGAGGCATAGGGCGCAATCACCAGATCGTCCGCGAGCCCGCGTTTGAAACCCATGCCCGGTACGCCAAACGCGCGGTACTGATAGTTAAGGCGAGCGTCGATGGAGTTGTAGCCGGATTCCGAAATACCCCAAGGCACTCCGCGCTTGGTCCCGTACTCGATCTGTCTGGCCACGGCGGCCCGGTAGGTCTGATCGAGCAGCGTGTTTTCGTAGGTCGGCATCACGATGAGCGGCATGAGGTATTCGAACATCGAACCGCTCCAGGAAAGGAGAATCGGATCTCCACCTGCGGTGGTGAGGAGGCGCCCCAGAGCAAACCAGTTCTCTTGCGGCAGTTGTCCTTGTGCAATCCCCACAAAACTGGATAATCTTGCTTCCGAAGCGAGCAGATCGTAGTAACTCGGGTCCGGCCGGTGCTCCCCGGCGTTGTAACCGATAGTAAGTAGATGACGAGCCTCGTCGAACAGGAAGTCATAGTCCACAAGGGCGAATTCTCCGCATTGGCGCGCGAGATTTTCGATAGCAGCAATTCTCGACGCGGCGCGTTGGCTATGCAGAAGGTCCCCCGCGAGACTAGCCAACTGGCGCAACGTCGGGATCTCTTCGAGTGCATCTGGAACAAGAAACGTCAGCTCATCCAGGGCGCTCTGGCACTGGGAAGAGAACGCCCTTGCCCACCACATCGCCTCGCTCTCAGAATCGGCGGTGAGGCTGCTGGCGAATTCCGCGGCGCACGCAGCCAACCGGCCGAGGCTGCGCCGCGCCTCCGCGAGCGAAGCTGGCGGGGAGTCGCATGCGGATTTCAAATCCTTCTGGAGGGTAAGTTGGACCGGGTCGCCTTCTCTGGCCATGTCTTCTCTGGCCACGTCTTCTCTGGCTACGTCCAGGAGGACACTTAACGTGTCATTGAGACCCTCAAATAATCGCGCACTCAGGATCTTCTGATCGGGGATCGCGAGCAGCCCCGGTCGCAGTGTCAGCAGGTGACCTACGAGGTTCCCGCTATCTACGGTCGAAATGTACATAGGCAACAGCGGTTTCAAGGACTGTGTGTCGTACCAGTTGTAGAAGTGACCGCGGTGGCGTTCCAACATTTCCATCGTGTCGAAAGCATTCGCCGTGCGCTCGATGAGTTGTCCGGCCGAAATGTAACCGAAGTCGTAGGCCGACAAGTTCGCGAGTAGCGCCAGTCCAATGTTGGTTGGTGACGTGCGATGACCGAGCCTGGCGACGGGACGCTCCTGGTAATTGTCGGGCGGCAGCCAATGATCCTCGGGACCGACGAAGGTCTCGAAGTACTTCCAGGTCTTCCGCGAAAGCTTCCGGAGAAAAACGATCTGGGTGGTGGTTAGGCGGGCGGCGCGGCGCGCAAGCGGTCGGCTGATCCACCACGCGATAATGGGCGAGGCAAACCAGAGTCCCAGTATGGGCCCAGCCGCACCCCATGCGGCTGGCCTCGAGATCGTTAGATAGGTCGCGGCGGCCGTAGCAACCGCCGGCGCAACCCACATCCTCCGGCAGAAGCGGGCGAGGTCCCCGTCCTTGCGACTATTCCCATTCAGGTCGCCCGACGGAATCCATTCGAGAAGCGGCCGGTGCGTGAACAGCATTCGCCCGACGGTGCGCACGATCGCATCCAGGCTAAAGAATGCCTCGTAAGGAAGGCTCGCGAGCGTAAATGCAGCCTGCGCGAAGTGCTTGGATGTGGAGCCCACGGTGGCAGCGAGGTGTTGATTCAAACGTACATCGCTTGGCTTTTGCAGCAGGTCCAGGACGCAGGCGACCAAATGCGGAATCAGGATGATTCCGATCGCCGCCGGGGTCCAAAACCACAGCGGTGATAATGCCGTCCAGCCCAGCAGCAACAGCAGCGTCAAGGCCGCGGGTATCAGACTGCGGCGAAGATTATCAAAGAGCTTCCAGAGCGAGAGCACGGAAAGCGGATTCTTCAGGCGACGCCCGCCAAAGCCCGGAACCCGCGGCAGCAGCCACGGCACCAGCTGCCAATCCCCACGAATCCAACGGTGGCGGCGGCTCACGTCCGCGCTATATTGAGGCGGATATTCCTCGTACAAATGCACATCGCTCAACAGCCCCGACCGCGCGTAACATCCTTCCAGAAGATCGTGGCTGAGTATCCGGTTCTCGGGGAAACGCCCTTCCAACGCCTTCTCGAACGCATCGACCTCATAAATCCCCTTGCCAATGAACGAACCCTCGCCGAAGAGGTCCTGGTAAACGTCGGAGACAACGCGAGTGTACTGATCGATGCCTGGTTCACTTCCGAAAAGGCGTGCATATCTCGACTGATTCGCTCCAATCAGGCTCGCGCCGACCCCGGGCTGAAGGATGCTGTACCCATCCGAGACTCGCTGCTTGTCATCGTCGTAGCGCGCACGATTCAGAGGGTGCGCCATCGCTCCCACTAACTGCCGTGCCGAATCGCGCGGCAACTGCGTATCCGTGTCCAGGGAAATGACATACTTCACGTTGGCGAGGATTGAGGTGTCGCCAACCACGAGCGAGAAGCGATCCCTGGAACCGCCGCGCAAGAATGAATTCAATTCCGCAAGCTTCCCCCGCTTCCGCTCGTAACCCATCCATATTCGCTCCTGCGGGTTCCATTGGCGCGGACGGTGGAAGAGAAAGAACAGGTTGTCGTCCGCACTCTCGTACCTCTGATTTAACCCTTCGATTTTTTTCTGAGCCAGCCGCAACAGCGATTCATCTTCCGGTAGCGTTTCCTGGTGTGCGTCGCGAAAATCAGTCAGCAGGCCGAAGTGCAGGTTGTCGTCCCGATTGGCTAGGAACCTGACCTCCAGCGCCTCGATCAGCTCCTCGACGTTTTGAGCGCTCACGAACATTGTGGGGACCACCACCAGAACACGGTGCTCCGGCGGAATCCCCTGGGAGAAGTCCATGCGAGGGAGCCGATGCGGAGTCGCGAGTAACGACACCAGCCAGTTGACCAGGGCCACGGCCAGCTGACTTGCGCACACCAGCGAGAGGATGCCGAACAGACCGAGCGCCCAACCGTGAAAGGCACTATGCAAAGCGCTGGGAAAGGCACTGGCATGCGCCTTCGCCACCAAGATCCCGGCGACGATCAGTGAAATCAGCGTGATCGCGCCGAGGTACAGCAGCAAAGGAGATTCGGAGCTCACCCTCCGAAGCGCTTCAACGGGCGATAAGCGGACCTCCACTTTGCGCTCAAGTTGCTCCAATCCCTTGCCGATCAGGTAGAAGCCGACATGCCGCTCGCGATCGTCGCTGGCCTTCCTGGCCGTGGCTTCCCGCGCCAGTTGGATCGCGGCGCGCGCCACCTCGGGCTCGGATCGGCGGCTGCTCTTGGCGATCTCTTCCACCGTATGGCGATAACGGTCACGCGACGAGAAGTCCATCTTGCCGTAGAATCCGCTCGGGTCCTCATGAAGAACCTGTTCGACGGCACTCAAGGTCTCGACAAACTCGCGCCAGTTCATCGCGCCCAAGACACGGAGGCTGCCGATGCTGTTGCTCATCGAGACCTGATCGGCAGCCTGTTGCTGGTTCTCTGACTGCACCAACTGCTTGATCGTTCGCCCGGATTCGGAAAGTCGCTGCTCAATCCAAGTGAGCGGTAAGGCCAAGGCGGGGCCTTGCCCCTGCAACCGGCGCGCAAATTCCGCAACGAACGAGCCCACCATCGGCGGGCTCGACCGCGCCATGTCGGCGATCACTAAGATCAGGCTCTTGGGGTCCTTTTCGGCGGTCTCCGTTATTTTGTCCGCCCAATAATCGGCGCGGTTTCGAGCGATCCTGTCGGCAGAAACCCGGGCTCCCACCCGTCGAAGATTTTCAATCAGCGCCAGACGCAGCATGATGGGAAGTGCCCACAGCTCGCCTATGTTGAGGGCGGTGACCGTCTGGTAGGCCGCTACAAAGCTGCTGAGACTCTCCGGATCGAGTCGCCCATCGCCGTGCGAGATCGTCTCCAACGCGATGTCATACACGCGCGGAAAACCGGCCGAAGGGCCGTTCAGCAAGCGTGGCAGTTCCCGGCTGTAAGCCTTCGGCAGGTGTTTCTCGGACATGCGAATCTGCTCTTCGATCAGATAGAAGTTGTCGAGAAGCCATTCCCCGGCCGGCGTGATACGGCGGTTCGTCTTAACCGCAGCCGTCAGCAAGCCGCGGACTCCGAGCAGAACGCCTTCATTTTCAGCCAGCCGCGCCAGAAGCCGGTCGGGAGCGCCTCCCGGGCTCACCTGGTGTGAGGCCGCCAGGGTCTTGCCATGCTGCTGCATCTGATCGGCGCTGAACAGCGCTGCCCGCAACGGGGGGGCGTCGTCGCTGTATCTTTCTGCCGAGTCGCTTCCCGGCCTGCTCAAATGGAGCAAATTCCTGCCGATCGGCCTGTTACTCTTACTCAATTTGAAGCTCCTTTTTTGAAGCAAGCTTTCGAATGAAACAGATCGCAATCAGGCTGGCGGCTCTCGACAGCCAGCCCCGCGTCGCGTCTCATACTCTAAAGCATGCAGCTCAAGGACAGGTATGAAGCTCCTCGTCATTATCATTGATTGTTCGTCGTCGATTGGTCGTCGCCGTTGATGGTTCGTCGTCAGAATCTCCGAGACGGGCTTGGCCCCGGAGGCCCCCGCTACACCTTCGGTTTCAGTTTACCCGTGAGAGGTTGGTTCGAGCGCGCCAGATTGTGGCGCAGGCGCATTCGACGGTCCGCATACGACGATCCGCGTCGCCCTAGACACTACGCCCAGGCGTCAATCAATGAGAAGCGTACGGCGCAGGACGCGGGGGTCTCGTTCCGGCCAAGAAAAGAGAAAGAAGGAGGCAACCTGAGAAAGCAGGAGCATGAACGCCCCTCGACCGGGGGATGGCGATCAAAAGTGTGGCAATTTCTGCGAGTTCTCCCCTCACGCCCGCTTCCTAGTTCCGTCTGCAATCGGAACGTGTAGATTTATCTGAATCGCCCGACCGCGTTCCTGCCGTCGCACTTGTGCCTGCGCACACGCGAACGCGCCAACAATTTCCTCTCGACCTTCCGAGAAATGGGCCCAGTCTTCAAAATGGACAGGAAATGCCCGAAGGGGCGTCTTGTAAGCGATTGAAAAGAATGGCGGGGACGACGAGACTCGAACTCGCGACCTCTGCCGTGACAGGGCAGCGTTCTAACCAACTGAACTACGTCCCCCAGCCTGTTCTTATCGGGTTAGCGGGAAAGCCGCATGTTTACTACACTTCCCTGCTGTCCGATGTTTCGCCTGTTGCATCCATTTCCACCTCAGTATATGCGAAATTCCGGGCGAAACCGACACCAAGCGAAACCGCGACGAGAGCGTTTGTCTTTGCTCTACGAATCAAATTGTAACAGAGGACTCCCAAATCGCGGGCTAGACACCGTGATTGGTAAATAAAAATGAGCCGATCGTTTGCTTGACAACGCTACCGGCCCTTCGTACTGTTCTTGCGCTGGACGCTCTTCTGGTGATGGCGGAGCTTGCATGGATTTTGTACGAACTGAAGCTTCGGACATTTGATGTTGTCGCCCAAGCATCGCAACCCTAATTTCTTCACATGGAGCTATCTTGCTCAGACACGACAGTCCACACCTGTCACTCTACTCTCCTGAGTGTGTAGATGGAGCCGCGGACGCTGATTCGTAGCTTTGATTCTTAGGTCGCTGCAGATCGGGGCTCTGATCAAGTCACGGCGGCCACATCCAGACATCGGCATTCTTCATCCGTGTGTACGCCGCAGAACCTTGCGCAGACACGATTCGACCCTAGAAAGTCCCGAACATCGAAGTTAGGGCGACACCTCCAGGCGGATGAGAGGGGATAGCCCGCGAAACAAGGAAGGTAGCATTATGCCTCTAATTCAAGTGCTGGAAGTTCTGATCGTGGTGGGTGTCCTCCTGTGGCTAGTGAATCGCTTCATTCCCATGCAGGGGACGATCAAGTCAATTTTGAACGGCGTCGTGGTCATTGCCGTGGTTCTGTGGATTCTGAATGTGTTTGGACTCTTTAGCTCGCTTTCCCGGATACACATTGGAACGTGAAGGATGACGGAAACCAGCCAATAAGTCTGCACGCACAAACGCAAGATCGATAAAACGCCACACGGCGACGTGTGCCTGAAAAAGGAGACCTGTGAAGACAGCGCTTTTGTTAGCAGTCGGAATCACCCTCAGTGCGGCCGCATTTGCTCAAACTAACTCTCAAACAACCTTGGTTGTCGAACCCATAAGCCCAACACCTATATTCCGAGTGAATGTAGTCAGCCGCAACGTGCGGGCCGTCAACTACCAACACCGCAGCGGACCTTCGAAGCTGGATTTCGCGGGTACGGACTTGATGCCCTCCGCGAACGGTGAAGCCAAGGTAAATAGTAAGCGCGGCTCCATTGAGATCGACGCAGAATTTGGCGGCCTTCAAAGACCGACGTCTTTCGGCAATTAGTATCTGACCTACATTTTGTGGGCGATTTCTCCCGAAGGCCGGGCCGTGAACCTGGGCGAGGTGTTAGTCGGCGACAACCATCGCAGCAAGCTGCGCGTGACCACCGACCTTCAGGCCTTCGCTCTGATCGTTACTGCGGAACCTTATTATGCCGTACGGCAGCCCAGCAACGTGGTCGTGCTTGAGAATGTGGTTCGCGAGAGCACCAAGGGAACTACCGAGGCGGTAAATGCAAACTACGAACTAATGGAGCGCGGCGGCTACATTCCCACCGGCTACAAGTTCGACCCTGTGGTTTTGAATGCCAGGTTGCCTTTGGAATTCTTCGAGGCGCGTAATGCGTTGCGCATCGCTCAATCCGAGGGAGCCGAGCAGTATGCCAGCGATAGTTATCAGCACGCTATCCAGTTAATGAACAATGCCGACGAATATGCCACGAACAGGCACATCGACAGGAAGCCGCTGATCGCAATCGCCCGCGAGGAAGTGCAAACTGCCGAAGATGCACGCGAAATCGCAGTCAAGAAGCTGGACGAGATACGCCTGGCCAACGAACGCCAAACTTCAGCGGACGCTCAAGCACAATCGCAGGCGCAGGCTAATGACGCGATTCGGCAGAAAGAGCAAGCCCAGTCCGACACGGCGAACGCTCAAGCGGCAAAGGCTCAGGCTGAATTTGATGCGGCAAACGCCCGAACCGACGCTGCTCATGCCCAATCTGAAGCCGCGCAGGCTAAGTCCGATATGGCGGACAGTCAGGCTTCATCAGCCGCTGCCCTCTCGGCAGCCCAAGCGGATGCAGAGCAATCTCGTATAGCTGCGCAGCAAGCCCAGGCGAGCGCGCAACAAGCGGAAACCGACAAAGCGGCCATGCGCACGCGCTTGTCGGTGCAGTTGAACTCCATTCTGCAGACTCGCGATAGCGCGCGCGGGCTCATCGTCAGCATGTCTGATGTTTTGTTTGACACCGGAAAATACTCGTTGAAGCCGGGTGCACGGGAGAAGCTGGCGAAAGTCGCCGGTATTCTGCTCGCCTATCCTGGACTCGACATTCAAGTCGGCGGCTACACAGACAATGTGGGCAGCGACGAAATGAATCAAACATTGTCTGAGAACCGTGCGGGATCGGTGCGCGACTACCTTGTGCAACAAGGCGTGTTGACGAATTCGGTTTCGGCCAGAGGCTTCGGCAACAGTTTGCCCGTAGCTTCAAACGATAACTCCTCGGGCCGGCAACAGAACCGGAGAGTTGAACTTCTCGTGTCCGGCGAAGCCATCGGCAGCCCGGTTAACGCGACAACAGGAAGCTTGCAGTAAGAGCTAAATAATGGAGGCAACACCTTATGAAACTAATTGGAGTTATCAGCACAGCAGTTTTGTCTTTGGCCCTCGGAGTCGCCGCTCCGGCGTTCGCCCAGGAGCAGCACGAGCAAGAAGAACAGAAAGCCAAGCCCGCCCAGCAAGAAGAGAGGAAAACGCAACCTGCCGCAAAGCCCGCCCAGCAAGAAGAGAAGAAAGCGCAACCTGCCGCCAAGCCAGAGGCAAAACCCGCGGCGCAGCAGGAGAAGAACACCAAGCCGGAAGAGAAAAACGCACACCAGGCTAAGCCGGAGCAGCAGGCGCAGCGCGCCGGTGGCAACGGTGGCGGCCGCATTCCCTCAGACAAATTCAAGGCCAATTTTGGACAGGGACACAGGTTTCATGTCAGCCAAGGCGACTACAACAATCGCCGCTTCCAATACGGTGGCTATTCGTTCGGATTCGTTGACGTGTGGCCAAGCAACTGGCTCTACACGCAAGACGTTTATGTGATCGAAATTAACGGCGTGTATTACCTGTGCAACGCATCGTTTCCTGGCGTCAACCTTACACTCAGCTTCACACCATAGCGGCCCATCCTTAGGGGCGCAACCAGCTTAACTTCTATCGGCGCGGGTCCACTGTTTGGGCCCGCGCCACTTTTTTTCGGCGCCAGCACGGTTATCTCGGGAAAATTGTTTAGCAGGTTCAATGGGAACACTCACGGAAAAGTGAGCTGTAATGCACAGACTTGGAAGTGCCTTCGTGGCATCCTTGCATCGACGCAGTCGCCGTTCGATCCACGCAGCCCGCAGCAGCAAGGTAGGACCGGGCAACCGAAGGATGAGCTGGCAAGGTGGTTCAAAATGCGCAAGATCCGTTTGCTATCCCTCGCACTTCTTATACTGGCCATGTCGGCCGCCGCGTTCGCGCAGTTCGGCGTGTCCATCACGATCGCTCCGCCCGCCCTCCCAATTTACACGCAACCCATGGTCCCCGCCGCCGGTTATCTGTGGATGCCCGGCTATTGGGCTTATGGCGATGAAGGCTACTTCTGGGTCCCAGGTACGTGGGTCGAGCCGCCCACCGTTGGCTTGCTCTGGACTCCCGGTTATTGGGGCTGGGGCGGCAACGCCTTCGCCTGGAATGAGGGCTACTGGGGTGAGCAAGTCGGGTTCTACGGTGGCGTTAACTATGGCTTCGGCTACGGTGGTGTCGGCTACGAAGGCGGCTATTGGAATAACGGAGCCTTCAACTACAACCGCTCGGTGAATAACGTGAACGTCACAAACATCACCAATGTCTACAATAAGACAGTAATCAACGAAACCACGGTGAACCATGTCAGCTATAACGGCGGCGAGGGTGGAATTACCGCTCGACCAACCGCTGCAGAAGAGACTGCGATGCACGGGCAACACACGCCGGCAACCGCGATGCAAACCGCGCATGTGCACACTGCCAGTACCAACCACGCGCTCCTGGCGTCCGTGAACCAGGGCCGTCCGGCCATCGCCGCAACTGCGAAGCCTGGGGAGCTTAGCGGTTCCGGGGTGGTAGCGGCCAAACAGGCGGGAGCGCCTTACAAGGCCCCCGAGAGTAAAGCGGCAACCAAGGCCACCGAAAACAAGGCCGCCGAGAATAAAGCAGCCACAACCAAGGCCACCGAGAACAAGGCAGCCGAGAACAAAGCTGCCACAACCAAGACCACCGAAAACAAGGCCGCCGAGAATAAAGCTGCCACAACCAAGGCCACCGAGAACAAGGCAGCCGAGAACAAAGCTGCCACAACCAAGGCCACCGAGAACAAGGCTGCCGAGAACAAAGCAGCTGCAACCAAGGCCACCGAGAACAAGGCAGCCGAGAATAAAGCAGCTGCAACTCGCACGAGTGAGAACAAGGCCGCTCATGCGCAGCCCGCAACTCATGCGCAGCCCGCAGCTCATGCGCAGCCCGCAGCTCATGCGCAGCCCGCGGCCCATGCGCAGCCCGCAACTCATGCGCAGCCCGCGGCCCATGCGCAGCCCGCAGCTCATGCGCAGCCCGCAGCTCATGTGCAGCCTGCCGCCCATGCGCAGCCCGCAGCTCATGTGCAGCCTGCCGCTCATCCCCAGGCTGCACCCCACCCTGAGGCTCGCCCCGCGAGCGCTCCCGAGAAAAAAGCCCCTGGAGGTAAAGAATAGCCTCGTTAGCAGCGAATTGACTGCGACGTATTGCGCCAGGCCACTCGATTTAAAAGAAAGAGGTATAAGAAAGTCGGTTAACTCTTACAATGGTGCGGGTTCACTTCGTGGACTCGCGCCATTTCCTGGCGGTACGCAGCGATGAAGTGATGTCCCGCGTTGCCAAGAGGCGATGTACCGCTGTGTCAGCGCCCGTATCCCCCCGCGAACGCAGCTCCGCCGACTTCGACACAATTCCTCACATACTGAGCAGTTTTGACCAGCAAGAAACCAGCCGAACGCCTATAAACAAAGCTGGCCCTCTCCTCACTGTTGGATTCGCGGTGCGAGAACTTGAGGATCGGGGACGCCGCGCTGGGACAGGACGGAATCAGGCGGCTAAAAGGAGTGAAATATGCTTGGAACTATATTGATTGTGATTTTGATCTTAGCGCTCTTCGGTGCCCTGCCACGGTGGGGATATAGCCGACAATGGGGTTATGCTCCGACCGGAGGATTGGGGCTGATCCTGTGCATCGTTGTCATCCTCCTGGTTCTCGGTCGCATTTGAGCCATGCGCCACCCGGCAAGATCCCCAGGCGCCATAGCCAAAGGTTGGCGCCTGCTTTCTGTCCGTACGGCACTTCTTCTCGTGGTGCTCATGTGCAGCGGCATTTTGGCCGCGTACTCCGTTCTGACGCACGAAGAAATCGTAGACCTGCTCTGGACCGACGAGATCCGGCCCTTGCTGCTCAAGCGATATCCGGGACTGTCAGAGGACCAACTCAAAGAGGCGCATGCCTATGCGTACGGAGGCGCCGTCATCCAGGACCTAGGTTATTATCCTTTCGGCAGTAAAGATTTCAGTAACCTGGTGCACTACGCTCGCAGCGGAGACTTTGTTCGCGAGCTACTGCTCGAAAGCCAGGATGCCAACGAGTACGCCTTCGCGCTGGGCGCACTGTCGCACTATGCGTCGGATATCGCGGGCCACCCGGCGGTCAACCAGTCTGTCGCGATCGAGTTTCCGAAGCTGCGAGCGAAGTTTGGCAAGTCGGTGACGTACGCCGAGGACAAGACGGCGCATCTGAAAATAGAGTTCGGGTTCGACACGGTACAGGTCGCGAAGAATCGCTATGCGTCGCAGCAGTATCACGATTTCATCGGGTTTAAAGTGTCAAAGCCCCTGCTGGAGCGGGCCTTTCCCGTCGTGTACGGAGTGGAGTTGAAAGACGTGCTGACCCACGAGGATCTGGCAGTGGGTTCGTATCGTTTCGCGGTCAGCCGGCTGATCCCGGAGATGACCCAAGTCGCGCTGCAGACCCATAAGAAAGACTTGATGCGCGAGCGGCCCGACTTCGCGAAACAAAAGTTCCTGTACCGTCTTTCGCGCTCCGGTTATGAAAAAGAGTGGGGGAAGGACTACACCAAACCCGGATTCGGAACCCGGATACTCTCCACCCTCTTGCGCTATATGCCGAGAATTGGTCCGTTCAAGGGGCTGGGCTTCAAGAACCCTACTCCGCAGACCGAGGACCTGTATTTCAAGAGCATCAATACGACCGTCGATCAATACCGTGCCTTTCTCGAGGAAGTGCGCACCGACTCACTCGTGCTTCCCAATTACGATCTTGATAGTGGCCAAGCGACCAAGGCAGCGGAATACTCGCTCACCGACGACACTTACGCAAAGTTGCTGGCTAAGTTGTCAGAGCGGAAGTTCGATCGGACGTCGCCGGAGCTGCGCGATAACATCTTGCAGTTTTATTCCGACCTCTCGGTGCCGATCGAGACGAAGAAGGACCAGGTTCGCTGGCAAGGCGTGCTGACTGCGCTAGACCAGTTGAAGTCAGTGACGCCGGTGCCGACTGTCGCGAACCAGCCTGCACAGTGATCCCCGTGCAGTTACTCCACTTCAGCCCGGAAATCTCCGCGATGTAATCGTGCAACTCGCATCGGGGCGTTTTCATCGTCTTTGCCACAGGATTCGGGCGGATTCCAGTGGGACTGCAACGCCGTCGCAGTGCGGCATCACTCGCGCCGTATAGTCGCTCGCTGGACGTGCAGTGGGTACGGTAGCGCGATAGACGCAGCGGCGGGATGCGTCGGGGATCGGCTGCACGCACTTCATTTCCACCCGTACGGGATCGCCGCCGTTGATTCCGTCCGCGTAGAGCTCAACTCGCGCCGCATTCGGGTCGAGATCGTTCAGAAAGATTTCACCTTCAAACGTGTGGTGGCCTGCGTTGGTTTCGACCCGCAAATCTCCGAAGCGCAACGAGCCCCACTTCCGATCCACCGCATGATGCCAATCGACCATTTGCCTGCCCACTGCACCTTTGTTCGCCGCGCGCTCAAGGTAGGCGGCTGCCGCCGGGAGATAGTGCTGCTCCGAATATTCGCGCACCGCGCGGTCGGCGGAGAAGCGCGGTGTCAACCGCGCCATGCTCTCCCGCATCCGCTTGACCCATGCGGTGGGAACGTCGCTTTCGTCGCGGGCATAAAACTCCGGGATCACCTCCCGCTCGAGCAGGTCGTAGAGCGCGTCGGCCTCGGCAGCATCCCACGCCGGGTCGTCGCCGTGTTCCTGGCCGTCTCCCAATGCCCAGCCCACTTCAGGCGTATAGGCTTCCGCCCACCAGCCGTCCAATTCCGAGACATTGATGCCTCCATTGACGAGCACTTTCATCCCGCTCGTCCCGCAAGCTTCCCAAGGCCGGCGTGGCGTGTTGATCCAGACATCCACGCCTTGCACCAGGCGCTCGGTCAGAAGCATGTCGTAGTCGCTCAGGAAGACGATGTGGGGTCGGGTCTCTGGCTGGCGGATGAAATTTATCCATTCATGGATCAAGGCCTGGCCCGCCTGGTCCTCCGGATGGGCCTTGCCAGCGATGATGAGTTGCACCGGGCGCTGAGAATTAGACAATAGACGAAGGAGTCGCTGGCGGTCGTGCAGGAGCAGGTTCGGTCTCTTGTAGGTCGCGAAGCGGCGCGCAAAGCCCAGGGTCAATGCGTTGGGATCGAATAAATGTTTCGCTTCGTCAATCGCCTCGGGCGACGCGCCGGACGCAGCCAGTTCACGGGATAGTCGCTCGCGAGCATATTCAACAAGAGACTTGCGGGCGGCGGTGCGAAGTTTCCAGAGCGTCGTGTCGGAGACGCGGCGAATGTCCTGCTCCAGGTTTTCGCTCGTCCCCAGCCAGCGCCCCTTGCCACAGGCTCCCATCCACAAATCGTCGGCCGGAGCCGAATCCCAGGTTGGCGTATGAACTCCGTTGGTCACGTATCCGACTGGGACCTCTTCCTCGGGCCAGTCCGGAAAGAGCGGCGCAAAGAGGTGCCGGCTGACTTTCCCATGCAAGCGACTCACGCCATTCACCGCCCCGCTCCCCCGGATGGCCAGATAGGCCATGTTGAAACTCTCCGACGAGTCGTTCGGATTCTGGCGGCCTAAGGCCAGCAAATCGTGGGGGCTTATGCCGAGCTTCTGCTCCGCATAACGAGTGAGGTAGGGTTCGATAAGGGCCGGTGCGAAACGGTCAAAGCCCGCGGCCACTGCCGTGTGGGTGGTGAAGAGGTTCCCCGCTCGCGTCGCTGCCAGCGCGACTTCGAAGGGCTGGCCGGTCTCTTCCATGAAGCTTCGGGCACGCTCCAGCACGGCAAATGCCGCATGACCTTCATTCAAGTGACAGACTTCCGGCTTGAGGCCCAGCGCGCGGAGCAACCGCCATCCGCCGATCCCGAGCAGTAGTTCTTGCTTGAGGCGCAACTCCGGCCCGCCGCCATAGAGCTCGCTCGTAATCCCTCGATGCGCGGGAAAGTTCGCCGCGTCATTGCTGTCCAGCAGGTAAAGCTTCACTCGACCGACCTGGACCTGCCAGGCTCGCAGCCAGACCGAGTAACCAGGCAACGCGATCTCCAACCGCAGCCACTCGCCGTTCGCCTGGCGCACCGGCGTGATCGGCAACTGTCCGGGATCGTTGTACGGGTAAAGAGCCTGTTGCTGTCCGTCTTTATCGATCACTTGGCGAAAATATCCTTGTTGGTAGAGCAACCCCACTCCGATCACCGGCACGCCCAAATCGCTGGCCGCTTTGAGCTGATCGCCGGCCACATTGCCCAGTCCTCCCGAATAGATGGGGAGCGCTTCGCTCAACATGAATTCCATGCTGAAATACGCGACGCAGGTCAAGGGAGTTTGCGGATGCTTTTGCTGAAACCATGCTGGCCTCTCCGCCGCCTCACGCTTGTCTCGCAGCAGGTCATCAACGTTCTTGCGGAAGACAGGATCGGCCAGCACGCGTTCGATCTGGTCGCGCGAGGCCGTCTGCAGGACAACCCAGGGATTTTGAGTGACTTCCCACAGCAGGGGATCAAGGGTGCGCCACACCCCGTCGGTGGCATGGCTCCACGACCAGCGCATGTCCAGGGCAAGCTCTGCCAGGGAATCGAACCCCTCGATTTCCGTGGGTAGAAGGTTGTAGATTGGGTGGCTCGCGCGGGGTTGGTCGCTCATGATTTCTCTCTCGGAACCGATGCCGACAAGGCATCGCTGACAATCGTCTGAGCTTCCTCCAGGATGCGGCGCAGATGGTCCGCTCCCCGGAAGCTTTCCGCATAAATTTTGTAGATATTTTCGGTCCCTGAGGGACGCGCCGCGAACCATCCGCTCCCCGCCGCCACCTTCAACCCGCCAATGGAGGCGCCATTGCCCGGCGCGCGAGTGAGGATGGACTGGACTTTTTCCCCCGCTAGATCGGTGGACCGAACCTGCTCCGGCGATAGCTTCCCCAGAATCTCTTTCTGTTCCGGCGTAGCAGGCGCTTCAACGCGGTCGTAAACAGGTTCGCCGAACTCGCGCGTAAGTTCTCCGTAGATCTCGCCGGGATCGCGATCCATCCGCGCGGTGATCTCCGCCGCCAGCAGAGCCGGGACAATTCCATCTTTGTCCGTCGTCCACACCGTGCCATCCTGACGAGCAAAGGACGCCCCTGCGCTCTCTTCGCCACCGAAGCCCAGCGAGCCGTCGAGCAAGCCATCCACGAACCACTTGAAGCCCACCGGTACTTCGTAGAGCTTCCGGCCAAGCTTCGCGGTGACGCGATCAATCATCTGGCTGCTCACCACCGTCTTGCCGATTGCCGCTTCCTTGCGCCACTTTGGCCGGTGTTGGAAGAGGTAGAAAATGGCGACGGATAGGTAATGGTTGGGTGGCAACAGTCCCGCGCTTCGGGTGACGATTCCGTGCCGGTCATGGTCGGTATCGCAGGCGAAGGCGATCGTGAAGCGATCCTTGAGGCCGATTAACCGCTGCATCGCATAGGGCGAGGATGGGTCCATGCGGATCTGGCCGTCCCAATCCACAGTCATAAAACGGAAGGTCGGGTCGACGGCCTGGTTCACGACCGTGAGGTTCAACCCGTAGCGCTCGGCAATCGGCCCCCAGTAGTGGACTCCGGCGCCGCCCAGCGGATCGACTCCCATGCTGATCTTCGCGCCGCGAATGGCATCCATGTCGATCACATTGGCGAGATCGGCAATGTAAGTATTGAGATAGTCGTGCCGGTGCGTCGTGGGGGTGCGAAGAGCTTTCTCGAAAGGAATCCTTTTCAAACCCAGAAGGCCGTTCTCGAGAAACTCGTTTGCCTTGGCCTCGATCCAGGCGGTGACGGCGGCTTCCGCCGGGCCGCCGTTTGGGGGATTGTATTTGAACCCGCCGTCAGGTGGCGGATTGTGTGACGGCGTGATGACGATGCCGTCGGCGAGTCCTGTTTTGCGCCCGCGGTTATAAGTCAGAATCGCGTGGGAAATAGCAGGGGTCGGAGTGTATTCATCGCCCTGCGCCAACATGACTTCCACTCCGTTGGCCGCCAGCACCTCAAGCGCGCTGGCCTGAGCCGGCTCGGAAAGGGCATGCGTGTCCATGCCGAGAAACAGCGGGCCGTCGATCTTCTTCTGCTCCCGGTACAGGCAAATGGCCTCAGTGATGGCAAGGATATGCCATTCATTGAAAGCCTTTTTGAATGAGGAACCACGATGTCCGGAGGTGCCGAAGGCAACCCTTTGTTCCGCCACGGCAGGGTCAGGCACCTCCGTATAGTAGGCGGTGACGAGCCTGGGTACGTTCACCAGCATCGATGCTTCGGCCGGTTTTCCTGCAGAAGGACTTACTTTCATGACTCTCTCGTCAACTGCCGTAGTGACCTTCGCGATTTTACGCCAGGCTCCCCCATCAGCTTGTGGAAATGCCCACGGCTTTGGAAGGACGCGGAGGCTAGTCGTTCAGAACGATATTGAGCAACGAGCTGTGGACTTGCAGACCGCCGTTGTAATGAATGAAACCCAATTTCCTAAACCGGTTCATAAAAAAACTGACTCGCGCCCGAGTCGTGCCGACCATCTCGGCCAGGGTCTCCTGACTGATCTTGGGAACTACCGGCTCGGGTACGCCTTCCTTGCCAAAACGGGCGAGCAGCAGAAGGATCCGGGCCAGCCTTTTTTCGCTCGAATTGAAAAGCTGATCAACCAGATCTTCTTCGTAACGGATATTCCGCGCTAACAAATAACCCACGAACATGTCGGAAAATTCATGTTCCCGATGCAGCGCCTCCATCATGGCTTTCTTGTCGATTCTCAGAACCGCGCAATCCGTTAATGCGGTTGCAGAACCCATGCGGCGAGCTTGGCCCGCAAGCGAACCTTCGCCGAAAAAGTCTCCGCCGCCTAATATGCCGACCGTTGCTTCCTTGCCAGTCCTCGAGACCACGGTGAGTTTCAGCTTGCCCGTCTGGACATAAAACACCGCATCGGCGATCTCCCCTTGCGCGAAGATGGTTTGTCTCTTGTTGAAAAGCACAGACTTTCTGCCCTCGCCGATGGTTGCGAGGAATGCATGGGGATCGAAATCGCGCTTTTTTTTGGCCGCTACACTTGGCCCTATGGCATTACGCTCTGATTGGAGTGTTGGGCCGATTGGGGTTTGGCGGGCGATTTTCCTTGCGTTTGGAGAACCGTTGGCTCGGCGAGCTGGGGGCATATGCACCTCCTTCTGCCTAGGGGACGCCGCTTAGATTTTACCATTTTCCTAAACAGCGTAAGTCTCCCGAAAACCACAGCCGCCAGGGCTGGATAGTTCCAAATCAGGGACAACCCGGCCTGAAGGAAGACGGCCGTTAAGCTGTCGAAGCCACGCTGCTCAACCTGGAATCGCCCCTGAAAGTAGCAGTCATTCCAATAATCGATCCACCCTACCACGACGCAAAGATAGAAAGATTAGGAGGGTGAGCAATTCAGACCAGCTATGTTTCAGAGCCTGGGCGATCATGATGCTGGAGACGATCGCGCACCGCAGTTCCGACGGGAACACAGGGTGGCGTTCGGCTGGTCTTGCATTGAGCAGGGGTTGACCAGGAATGACCAGGAATGGACCGGGGAGAATCTTATGAAGAAGCGCCGAATTATGATCTTGCTCTTGGTATTCGCGAACCTCGCGACCCTAACAGTCCTAGCAAAGGCGCAAGCGTTGGTCGCTTCGGGAGACTACTCCAGCAGGCCTGTCGACTTGTCAGTAAGTACGGCGAGCCCGCAACCGGATCTGACGTACATACGTCCGCCGCAGACCACGAAGCTCCACAACTACTTTTTCGACGCGTTTGGCCCGTATCCCATCGTGGGCGCCGCCATCGTCGGCGGCATTAGCCAGGTGGAGAACTCTCCGCCGGAATGGAAGCAGAGCGCGGAGGGTTATAGCAAGCGATTCCGGTCCGACTTCGGCATCGCGGCGGTAACTACGACCACGCGCTATGCGCTCTCGGAAGCCTTCCACGAGGACACGTTGTATTACCGCTGTGAGTGTAAAGGCGTGTTTCGGCGGTTGAGCCATGCCGTGATTTCGACCTTTACAGCACGCCGCGGCGACGATGGCCATCGCGTCTTTTCTTTTCCCGACCTGGTTGCTCCGTATGCCGGCACCATGACGGCCGTCTATGGATGGTATCCCGGCCGCTACGATTACAAGGATGCATTCCGGATGGGCAACTACAACGTGCTGTTGAGTGCAGGCGCAAACGTCTCCCTTGAATTTCTCTATAGCGGACCACACTCATGGCTTTCTCGCATGCACTTCAACGATGCGCGCGGAGCGCCAAATCGGTGATCGACGGGAGATCCAGCACGGTCGCAGGCATGGAACCTCCACTTCAGGGGCAAGTGCGATGGCAGTAAGAGGCGGGCGGGCTAAACTTTCTTGAGCCACGGCTGGTGGAGTCTCACACGACCGTCATCATCCCACTTGACGACCGCGTCATCTTCGTTCGCTTGCTCAACTGTGCCAAATACTCCGGTCGGCTTGCCGAAGTCGCCCAACCCCTCGACGCGATCTCCGGGATTCAGCTCCTGGCCGGTAGCAGGGGGCTCGGCCAGCGATGGCTTCCTGGCACGGTCTGAGTCAGCGGTCGCCCCGGGGTGTGATAGCGGCGGTTGGGGAGCTTTACGCAGTTTGGGTATCGGATTATTAGTGACCTGAGTCATCTATATTCCACTGTTTCCTTCTAATGTTTCCTTCTAAGCGGGCAAAACAGCGCCTTTCGCTGCGACGGCTTATCTCCCCGATGAATAGAGCATAGGCTCGGAAAGAATGGTTTGGCTGGTCTACACTGCACAGTTTTGACAATTAATTTGGCTTAATCGGCGAGCGTGCGGCTCGATTGCAGCAACGAATCAAGCGCCAAGAGTGGTCTAATGTGAACAGACATTCGTCTTCGCCAGTTCTATCATGCGGGTTATGAAGAGCTGAGACGACCGTTCCAAAGGCCAGCCCAGCTTCCTCATAGGTTCTCAGGAAAGCCGCGTGCCCCATGAGTCCAAAGTCGATCCTGCAGGAAGTTCAGCAACTCTACAACGTGAGTGACCGTCTAGCGTCGCTGGCGGAACAACATCCCCTCGTCTCAGAGGCACTCGTCACCATCTCGGGAAGCGTTCGTAACACGGCAACTCTGTTGGAACTGCTGGTGGCAACGAAAATGGCGCCGGCCTTCGGATTAGACCCAGCCGAGGCCTGATTCGCTCATCGCTGTCTTGGAGCTTTGGATTGCCGCGCGGAACTTAGTCGTGAAGAACGATATTTAGAAGTGAACTGTGAACTTGCAGCCCGTTGCCGCCATAGTCAACGAAGCCTAACTTTCTGAACCTATTCATGAAAAAACTGACCCGCGACCGGGTTGTTCCTATCATCTCGGCGAGCGTCTCCTGGCTGATCTTGGCGATCACAGTCTCGGGCACACCTTCCTTGCCGAAGCGAGCCAGCAACAGCAGAATCCGAGCTAGTCTTTTTTCGCTGGAATTGAAGAGTTGGTCAACCAGGTCTTCTTCATAACGAACGTTCCGTGCCAGTAGATAGGCTACAAACAGATCGGAGAACTTATGTTCCCGGTGAAGCGCAAGCACCATTGCCTTCTTGTCGATGCGCAGAAGTTCGCAGTCCGCCATGGCGGTTGCGGACCCCATGCGTAAAGGCTGTCCAGCCAGGCTGCCTTCTCCGAAAAAGTCTCCCTCGCGCAATATGCCCAGAGTTGCTTCCTTGCCAGTCTTGGATACGACCGAGAGCCGAACCTCGCCTTCCTGGATGTAGAACACTGCGTCAGCCGCGTCCCCTTGCGTGAAGATGGTTTGCTTCCTGGGAAAGACCACGACCTTCCTACCCTCGCCGATAGTGGCCAGGAATTCCTTGGGATCGAAGTCGCGAGTTTTCCTGGCTGGCGCCGTTGCTGCCCTCAATGATCTCTCCTCGCGTGGAGCTACACTCTACCCCTAAGTATTATGGCAGAATCGTAATCACCAAAGATGTTCAATTTTGCACACTCCAGCAAAAAATTGTTTAAAAAAGTAGTCGCTGGCGGACTCAATGGACTTGCCGCGGCTAATTTATCGAAAGTGAGCATTATTGAGCATTTCCCAGCTGTGGAACGTTGCATGATGGGGTCGTGAAGACCAAAGACCTCACACTGACGCAGATACAATCCGTGCCTTGTCCAACTTGCGGTGCAGCGATCAAGGAAGCTTGTGAACTGCATACGGGCGCATTGCGCACCGAGCCACACCGGGATCGGAAACTTTCCGCAGCCGATGCCTTGGACACGAAGGCCGGTAGACGATAAAGCCCGTGAGGCCAGGCGGCGCTCTTTTGCGCAGGCAAATTTCTCGTCCTCAACGCAGCGGCAGAATGCCTTTTACTTGGTTTTCTGCTCGCTGGCAGTCTCTTCCTGCTGCTCTTCAGCCTTTCGCCAAGTGGAATTGGCGTTGTATTCCGTCATGGCCTTAGCGAGAACGTCGGTCTTCTTGCCGAGATCCTTCTCATGGACGACCCCATCCTGGTCAACGATGAACGTCATCACGCCCGACGATCTGTATTCCGCCGGATAGGCCACGAAAGCGAAACCCTCGGTCATTTTGCCATTCACGATGTAACTTTTCGCGCGGCCATTCTTTAACTGACGCACGAGGATGTGAAAATAGTAGCCGCGGTAAGGAGTCGGACGGCCCTCTAAGCTCTTGCTATAACCCTTAGCAACGGCCGATGCCACCAGCGGCCCGATGGGGCTCTGCGGTTCGCCCACAGCCGCTTCCCAATAAAGGCCATTGTGCTGCCCTTCATCACTGAAGATTTTCTGGGCGTACTCCTTGTGCTCCGCGGAGTATTCCTTTTGTGCCGCCACCAGCTCCTGGCAAACGCGAATAGCCGATAGTTCATTCCGGCCAATTCGTCTGTACAAAATTTCTTTCTTGCCCGCCTCGGTGTCGAAATACCACGAATTCCCTTTGTTCACGAGCGGTATGGGCGTGGGCCAATTATGCGCGCCGATATACAGGATAGTGGTTCCATCCGGTTCTTTCACCAGACGGTGCATTTCCTGATATCTCTTTACGAAATTAGCGCGGCTGTTGGCGTCCTCAGTTTCGTCTCCCGACGAGACGATTTGCTTTCCGTCTGGTCCTGGTCCAAGGATTTCGAGCAAAGCCTTTTCGTCGTTACTCTGCGCTGCCGTGAGCAACGCGTGGCTCGCCTTTTCCGCCGATGAAAACGTTTTCTGGCCCGGTTGCTGCGCGGTGGAACGCGTGGGAAAACACACCGTCAAAAAGATAGCGACCACGGCTAACTTCGGAAGATTGGCCCAAGGAAGATTGGCCCAAGGAAATTTGTCGACGTTCACCTTCGTTCGCCGCATATGGCTTCTCTCCATTTCCAAATTTTCAAACTACCCGGAAGATAACGAAGAACATAACGAGACTGCGATCTTCGATCTTCGATCAACGATCTTCGATCAACGACGCCCGCCGCCGCGCGCACCACCGCCGCCGCCGCCACGCGCTGCTCCGCCGCCACGCGCTCCCATGCTGGCGCTTCCGCGTGACGAATAGCTCTTGGCTTGTCCGCCATGCTCATAGCCACTGAAGGCGCCGGAGCGTGTGCCGCTCTGCCCCCGGGGTTCAGCATAGCCTCGAGCCGCCTGGCGGTTTCCGTTGAAAGGCCGCGCGGCTGCGCCGGCACGGCTGTTAACTCCGCCGCGTACGCCTCCGCCGCGGGAGAAATTGCTCCGGTTATAAAACGTTCTGCTCCGGGAGAAGTACCTGCCGCCGCCAAACCTTGCGTATCGGTTATGCCAGTCGAATCCCCAATGCCCCCAGCCCCATCCAAAGCCGCCAAACCAACCGATTCCGAAGCCGACTCCGAATGAGAAATACGGGCCGCCAAACCAGATTCCGGGATACGGATACCAACCGGGCCATGCGTCTATGGGATAACCGTAAATCAGCCACGGATTATATGCCGGGACATAAACCACATCGGGCTCGGCAGGCTCAATGTCAATATCCGGGCCGTCCTCCTTAACGACTTCGTGCTGCGGGTTCTTAAGAGCGCCGGCTTGTTCCGCTTTGTGGCGCATCACCTGCACCGCATCCATCACATCCTGCTGCTGGTTGTAGTAAGCGTCGCCGAGAGTTGACGTCCAGGAGAGGTTCTTATCCATATTTCCCAGAACAGATGGAAAGGCCGTGAGCGCCTTGACGCTCGGATCCCAAGGTTGCTCGTCCACCGCTTTACCCAAAGCCTCGCCCTTCAAATCAGGATTCGCCTGCACCCATCTGTCGGCTTCGACGACTTCCTCGGGAAATGTGGACGCCGCCAGGATCTGCGCCACCAGCGAGTCCGGATACAGCGCAATCGGCGCGACCAACCGCTGCAACTGCTCGGGAGTCTGTTGCGCATAGGTCGGCGCCGCCGGGGCCGGTTCCGCGGCGGGCGCGTCTTGAGCCGGCAGGCTCTGAGGCAAAGTCGCGAATAACAGAGCCAACGACAACAGGGAAGCCAAAATCTGTTGGCCCGATCGAAACCTTGAGAACCCTGCGGCACGTCCGAAAATGTTCATACTCTTGAACCTCCTCTGCACATTAATCGCCCGAGCCCCCCTACAAATAATAGGATGCGTATGACACGGTTTAAGCTGCAATCCGATTTAAGCCTCCGCTTTAAGCCTCCGCCAACCTGCCCCTCCCTCTCGATTTAATCCGCAGCGCTGGGGGCCGGCCCAGGTTCATGCTGAATAACGATGTCATGCTGTTTTCCCTGCATGCGTAGCCGTAGCCGGTCGAACGCCAAATAGACGACCGGGGTGGTATAGAGCGTGAGCAACTGACTCAAGATCAGCCCGCCAACAATCGTGATGCCCAAGGGCCGGCGGAGCTCATAGCCCGTGCCCGTCCCCAGCGCCAGCGGCAGAGCGCCCAATAGCGCAGCCATCGTCGTCATCAGGATGGGGCGGAAGCGCAACATGCACGCTTCAAAAATCGCGTCGATTGGCTTCTTTCCCTCCTGGCGTTCTACCTGAAGCGCGAAATCGATCATCATGATGGCATTCTTTTTTACGATTCCGATCAGCAGCACAATTCCAATGATGGAGATAATATTCAGATCCACTTTAAAGAGCAGCAACGCCAGCATCGCGCCTACACTTGCCGACGGCAGGGTGGAGATGATGGTCAGGGGATGGACCAGGCTTTCATACAAAATTCCGAGAACGATGTAGACCGCTAGCAGCGCCGTAAGAATCAGCAGCGGCTCGGTGCCCAGCGATTGCTGGTAAGCCTGCAGCGTGCCGGCAAAAAACCCTTGCAGCGTGGCCGGCGCGCCCATCCGCTTTTCCATCTGCGTGATGCGTAAGGTGGCATCGCTCAAAGACACGTTCGATGCCAGGTTAAAGGACACGGTGACCGAGGGGAATAAGCCGGTATGGTTGATGGCCAGTGGGGTGGTGTTGGCTTGGCCCTTGGCCACCGCGAGCAGGGGAATGTTGCCGCCGCGGGAAGACTGCAGATAGATGTCTTTCAATCCCTCCGGGGTTTGCCAATATTGGGGAGCGACTTCCAGCACCACGTAATACTGATTTAACTGGGTGTAGATGATGGACACTTCCGATTGGCCGAAGGCGCCGTATAAAGCCGAGTCCAGTTGCTGCGTGGTAAGGCCGAGTTTGGCGGCGGTGACGCGATCATAGGTCATCAGCTCATCAAGGCCGCCGTTCTGCTGGTCTGAGCTCACGTCCTGCAGCCCGTCCAGGTGCTGCATCTGACCCAGTATCGCCGGTCCCCACTGCAGAAGCTCCTGCACACTATCGGCTTGAATCGTGTACTGGTACATCGCATTGCTGGACCGGCCACCGATGCGCAGATCTTGCGCGGCCTGAAGGAACGCGGACGCCACTGGCAGGCGGTTCAATTGGGGGCGCAAGCGGTCGATGATCTGAGTGGCACTAGCCGTGCGCTCCGCCAGCGGTTTGAGCGCAATGTAGAGGGAGCCGCCATTGGTGGCGCCGCCGCCGCCGGTGAACGCTATCACATTTGCGACGGCGGGATCATTCTTGATTACGGCGCCAATCTGCCGAATGGAGTTATCCATCGCCGGGAAGGATGAATCCTGCGGCCCGCGCACGCTGCCGGAGATCGCTCCCGTATCCTCCACCGGGAAAAATCCCTTGGGTATCTTGACGATCAGCACCACATTGAGCGCGATGGTGATGAAGAGTACGACGAGGGTGAGCGTCGGATGGTCGAGCACCCAATGCAGGCTGCCGCGATAGACGGACAGCACCCCGTCAAAGAATTTTTCGGTGGCCATGTAGATGCGGCCATGTTTTACCGCGCGCTCGTTCTTCAACAGGTAGGCGCACATCATCGGCGTGGTGGTCAGCGAGATGACCATCGACACGAAAACGGCGGTCGAGAGCGTGACCGCAAATTCGCGGAAAAGACGGCCCACGATTCCGCCCATCATGAGCAGGGGGATAAAGACGGCAATGAGCGAAATGCTGATGGTGAAGACGGTGAAACCGATTTCCTCCGCGCCCTTCAACGCCGCGGCAAAGGGCTCCATGCCGTTTTCCAGATGTCGCGCGATATTTTCCATCACCACGATGGCATCATCGACCACAAATCCCGTGGCAATGGTCATGGCCATCAACGAGAGGTTATCCAGGCTATATCCGAACAGATACATCACGGAAAAGGTACCGACCAGCGAGACCGGCACCGCCACCGCGGGGATGAGCGTGGCGCGGCCGTTGCGCAGGAAGACAAACACCACGAGGATGACGAGCCCTATGGAAATAAGCAGCGTTCTTTCGACGTCACTGACCGAGGCGCGGATGGTGGTGGTGCGATCCAGAACGATGGTAGTCTCGATGCCGAGCGGAATCGATGCCTTGATAACCGGAAGTTGCGCGCGGATGAGGTCGACCGTGTCAATGATGTTGGCGCCGGGCTGGCGGAAGATGATGACCGTAACCGAGCGCTTGCCGTTCAAATATCCGGCAGCACGGACGTTAGCCACAGAGTCCGTCACCTCCGCGACATCGGACAGGCGGATCGCCGCCCCGTTCTTATAACCGACGACGAGCGGCTTGTAGTCCACCGCGTGCGAGATCTGATCGTTGGCCAGTATGTCCGCCGTCACGTCACCATCGGAAATTTGGCCCTTCGCCAAGTCGGCGTTTTGCAGGCTTAGCACGGACTGCAAATTCGCCATCGTAAGTCCATAGCTCGCCAATTGTGTGGGGTTTGCGTCTACCCGCACGGACGGCAACGCGCCGCCTCCGACTGAGACCTGCCCCACGCCCTGTATCTGCGACAACTTTTGCGCGAGGACGGTGGAGGCTTCGTCATACATTTTGTCGGGACCGTATTTGTCGGAGGTAAGGCCGAGGATCATGATCGGCGAATCGGCGGGATTGACCTTGCGATAAGTCGGATTGCCCGGCAGGTTGGCAGGCAGATAGGTTCGCGCCGCATTGATGGCAGCCTCCACATCGCGCGCCGCGCCGTCTATATCGCGGCTGAGGTCGAACTGAATGGTGATCGATGTGCTGCCGAGCGAACTGGCGGAGGTCATCTCCGTCACCCCGGCAATATGACCGAGTTGCCGCTCCAGGGGAGTGGCAACGGACGACGCCATAATGTCGGCGCTGGCTCCGGGCAAGCCTGCACCGACTGAAATGGTCGGAAAGTCGACCTCCGGCAGGGGCGCCACCGGCAGCACTTCAAACGCAATCGCCCCGGCCAGGGCAACCGCCACGGTGAGCAGCGTCGTCGCCACCGGACGTTGAATGAAGGGTGCGGAGACGTTCATGCCGGTCCTGCCTGTTCTCCGCCTCCGGTCTTCTCTCCGCCTCCGGTCTTCGGCTGGCTCGATGGCTGGTTCGACGGCTGATTCGATTTGTGCGCAAAGCGCTGCGCCAGATTGTCAAAGAAGATGTAGATGACAGGCGTGGTGTAAAGCGTGAGCACCTGGCTCAGCAGCAGTCCGCCGACCATGGCGATGCCCAGTGGGCGGCGCAACTCGGAACCGAAACCAGTTCCGAGCGCCAGCGGCAGCCCCGCCAGCAGCGCGGCCATGGTGGTCATCATAATGGGGCGGAAGCGGAGCAGACAGGCGTCGTAAATTGCATCCGTCGCGTTCTTTCCGTGCTTGCGTTCGCCTTCCAGCGCGAAGTCGACCATCATAATGCCGTTCTTTTTCACGATGCCGATCAGCAGCACGATGCCGATAATCGCGACCACGCTTAAATCCTGGCGAAAGAGAATCAGCGCGAGGAAAGCGCCCACGCCCGCCGACGGCAGCGTGGACAAAATCGTAATCGGGTGTATGAAGCTCTCGTACAAAACACCAAGCACGATGTAGACCGTGACCAGCGCGGCCAGAATGAGCAACGGTTCATTGGCCAGCGAATTGGTAAACGATGCCGCGGTACCTTGAAAACCGGCCTGCAGGGTGGCAGGCATGTGCATGTCTTTCTGCACCTTGTCGACCGCCGTTATGGCGTCGCCCAGCGCGGCATTCGGCGCGAGATTGAACGACACGGTGATGGCCGGAAACTGACCCTGGTGATTGATGGAGAGCGCCTCTGTCGTCTTCTCGAAGTGCACGAAAGCGCTCAACGGCACGGCATTGCTGGTGGCCGAACTGGTGGCGCCGGCAGAGTTTGCTCCCGTGCTCGACGGCGAGGAGGCACTCGGGGAAAGAGCGTTCGCAGGAGGAGCCAGGGTATTTGCCGATGGAGTGTATCGGGCGGAGGCGGTGAGCGCATTCGACCCTGCCGAGGACGATCCGGAGGACGCGAAAGAGGAAGATGCTCCCGCACCGGTTGCGCCGGCAGACGCATTGGACTGGATGTAGATACGGTTCAGGTTATTCGGATCCTTCTGAAATTGGGGTTCACTCTCCAGCACAACGTGGTACTGATTCACCTGCGTATACATGGTGCTGATCTGCCGCTGCCCGAAGGCGTCATACAGCGTGTTATCGATGGTCGTGGGCGCGATGCCCAGTCGCGAGGCGGTGACCCGATCGATCACCAGAGATACAGCCAGCCCTCCCGTTTGTTGGTCGGTGGCCACGTCTTCGAGTTCCGGCAACTGCTTCAGCTGGTCGACGAAACGATTGGTCCAGTCGTTGAGTTCATTGGCATCGGGGTCTTCGAGCGTGTACTGATATTGCGTGCGGCTCACCCGGTCATCCACCGTAATGTTCTGCACCGGTTCCATAAACAACTGGATTCCCTGAACCTGGTTCACTCTGGAGTTGAGCCTGCGGATCAGGTCTGACGCACTGATCTTGCGCTGGTCGAGCGGCTTTAAGTTGATCGACATCCTGCCGCTATTGGTCGTTGTATTCGTACCATCGGCACCGATAAACGACGAGAGGCTTTCCACCGCCGGATCATCCAGAACCGCCTTTGCCAGCTCCAGTTGCTTTCTTGCCATGGCCTTGGAGCCAATCGTCTGCGGCGCCTGCGATATGCCCTGAATGACGCCCGTGTCCTGCACCGGAAAAAATCCTTTGGGAATGACGATGTACAGGAAAACCGTAAGCAGCAGTGTGGCCATGGCGACCAATAGCGTAATCGTCTGGAAGCGAAGAACAGTTTTCAGCGTCCTTCCATAGAACGCGATCATCCCCGCGAAAGCACGCTCGGTGAATTTATAGATGCGCCCCTGCTGCTCCTTTGGCCTGTGCCGCAAAATACGTGCACTCATCATCGGCGTGAGCGTGAGCGAGACGACCGCCGAAATGATGATGGTGACGGCCAGGGTCACGGCAAACTCGCGGAACAGGCGCCCCACCACGTCGCCCATGAATAAGAGCGGAATCAGCACGGCAATGAGTGACACGGTCAGCGAGAGAATGGTGAAGCCAATTTGCTCCGCGCCCTTGAGCGCCGCTTCCATCGGTGGATCGCCCGCCTCGATGTAGCGCGAGATGTTTTCGATCATCACGATGGCATCGTCCACCACGAAACCGGTGGAGATAGTCAGCGCCATCAGCGATAAGTTATCCAGGCTGTAACCCAGCAGGTACATCGCCGCGAAAGTTCCGATCAGTGACAGCGGCACGGCCACAGCCGGAATAATAGTTGCGTATACACTGCGCAAGAAAAGGAAGATGACCATGACGACAAGTCCGATCGTCAGATATAACTCGAACTTAACGTCGGAAACAGATGCTTCAATCGCCGTTGTAAGATCGGTAAGCGTTGCTACCTGTATGCCGGTCGGCAGATTCGCCTCAAGTTGCGGCATGAGTTGCTTGATGCTCTGGACCACGCGGATGGTGTTGGCTCCCGGCTGACGTTGCACGTTCAGGATGACCGCGGGGGTCTGGTTCATCCACGCCGCCTGATTGTTGTTCTCTACGCCATTCACGATGCCGGCTACGTCGGGCAGCATCACCGGCGCACCGTTACGGAACGCAACTACAACTTTCCGATAGTCGTCGGTCGTGACCAGCTGATCGTTGGCGTCGATCTGGTAATCCTGGCGCGGCCCATCGAAGTTCCCTTTGGCGGCGTTCACACTGGCCTGGGTCAGCGCACTGCGCAGGTCTTCCAGGTTGATGCCGTAAGATGACAGCGCCGTGGGATTAGCCTGAATGCGGACAGCGGGCTTTTGGCCGCCGCTGATGGTCACAAGGCCTACCCCGTTGAGCTGCGAGATCTTAGGCGCAAGGCGAGTGTCCACAAGGTCCTCGACCTGAGAAAGCGGAATGGAACTCGAGGTGATGGCCAGGGTGAGCACAGGGGCATCGGCTGGATTGGTTTTGCTGTAAGTCGGCGGCGCCGGCAGAATGGATGGCAAAAGACTCTGCGACGCGTTGATGGCAGACTGCACCTCTTCCTCAGCTACATCAATATTCAGAGCCAGGTTGAACTGCAACACAATGACGGAACATCCGCCGGAACTGGTGGAGGTCATCTGGCTCAAACCCTGCAGTTGGCCGAATTGGCGCTCCAGTGGCGCCGTCACCGTCGTCGACATCACCGTCGGGCTTGCTCCCGGATAAAACGTGAGTACCTGAATGGTCGGATAATCGACTTGCGGCAATGCGGAGACCGGCAGTTGGGTATAGCCAACAATGCCGACCAGCAGGATTGCGGCCATCAGCAAAGAGGTGGCAACCGGGCGCAAGATAAACGGACGCGATGGGCTCACGGGGCGCTGCTCCCCTTCGTGGCGGCCGGGGCCGGCTTGGTCGAACCCGGGCTCGAAGTCTGATTCGAAGTCTTGTTCGAATCCTTATTCGCAATCGTGACCGCCGTGTTCTCCTGCAACTTATCGAAGCTGCTGGTGGCGACAACGTCTCCAGGATTGATCCCGTCAACCTGCGTTACGCCGCCGTCTGTAACTCCCGGCTTTATGCTGCGTATATGCGCGATATTGTTTTGGATGACATACACGAACGATGCTTGGCCATTCTGTTGAATGGCGGAGGCTGGAATCAGCGTCACCCCCTGCAAGGTATTCACCAGCAGCCGCGTGTTAACAAACTGGTTGGGGAAGAGTGCATCATTCTTATTATCGAAGATGGATCGTGCTTTTACCGTCCCCGTCGTAGTGTCAATCTGGTTGTCGAGGGTCAGCAGCAACCCGCTTGCGATTTTCGTCAGCGCAGTGCGATCGAAGGCGTCGACAGGGAGCTTAGCCTTCGCGCGCAAGCGAGCTTCAACCGGCCCCAGACTGTCTTCCGGTATGGTGAAAATTACGGTGATAGGCTCTAGCTGCGTAATGACTGCGAGGGTTACGGTTCCAGCCGACTGCACCAGATTGCCCGGATCCACCAGCCGTAAACCCACCCGGCCGGAAATCGGCGCGGTGATATGACAGAAGCCGACCTGAACTTCGTCATATTGCAGCGTTCCCTGATCGTTCTTAACTGTGCCCTCGTCCTGCAGCACAAGCTTTTCCTGGTCATCCATCTGTTGCTTTGCAATCGCATTGCGCGACCACGCTTCACGGTAGCGCTCCAGATCCATCCGGGCTTGGGCAAGCACGTTCTCGTCGCGCTCGAGCGTACCTTGCGCCTGCAAAAGAGTCGCGCGGTACGGACGCGAATCGATGTCAACCAGCGGATCGCCCTTACTTACCAGTTGACCCTCCTTAAAATGCACGGCCACAACCGAGCCTGTCACCTGGCTGGTAATCGAATCGGTATAGAACGGGGTAACCGTACCGATGGAGTCAAGATAAACGCCGATGTCACCTGTCTTAGCCGTCGCGCTAGTAATCGTGATCTTCGGCGGCGCGGGCTTGGGTTTGTTCGCGGCCTCGTAATGGCGCCACATCAGCACGACTGCCAGCACTGCGACGAGCAACAACAGAATCCCTATGATGATCCACATTACTTTGCGTCGGTGAGATTCCGAACCGTGAGCCGTGAGTTGATGGTCACGATCGATGAAGGGTTGCTCATTCGTGTCAACGGTCAAAAGGAATCTCCTTTTTCAGCTGCGAATCCCCAGCATGGTACATAAATCGGTTTTGGGTAGGGCACGGCTTCAGCCCTGCCGCTCAGGGCCTGGAAGAACGCGGGCTTTAGCCCCTGAGGAACGTGCCTTCCAAGCTGAAAGGCATTTATGAAACCAGCTCCAAAGCAATCCAAGCGAGTGCTTGGTGCGAAAGGGGGGACTCGAACCCCCACGGGTTGCCCCGCCAGATCCTAAGTCTGGTGCGTCTGCCAATTCCGCCACTTTCGCGTGAGTTGAGCTACCATTTCCCGGATCAACTCCGGCGCTCACAAGTCTAGATGCGAACGTGCGCCGATTGCAACGTCGCACTTGACCGAGGACACGTCTAGCTCTTGACGCTAACGGGTAACCGAACCGTTACGCATTATGTGGAACCGTTCGGTCACATATTCGCTGGAGGTCCTGATGGCTTCGCTCCGATTCCCTTTCTCGCCACCAATTCCGCCGTCGCCTTCTCCGCCACCTCTTCGCGGTACTGCAATACGCGCAACCCGTCCGCCAGTCGCAAGAGTTCGCCCGGCTCCAGCAAGTACGCCGGGTTCTTCGGGCCGCCCGGCAATTTCAACTGCGCCAAGGTGAGCGTCTTGTAGACGAGCAGTCCGCCCGGCCGCACCGCTTTCACCATCTCCGAAAAGATCTCTCGCTCCAGATAGAAAAACGCCATCACCACTTCGAACCCTGCTTCGAACTGGGTTTGCGAAGCCTTAAAGTGGGTGAGATCGTCTACGACAAAGTGCATGTGGGACGCGAGCGGTCCGGCATTCTGCCGTGCCTGTTCGACGCCGGCGTCGGAGACATCAATGAGCGTGACTTTCCAGCCCATCTTCGCCAGCCAGATCGCATGCCGTCCCGCTCCTCCCGCGAGGTCGAGCGCGCTTCCTCCACGCGGAAATAGCGGCAGAATATATTCGGAAAACGCCCGCTCGAGGAAGGGGTCGGGAACTGTCCATTTCCCTGTGCCGGACGCTTCGCGATATTTATGGTTCCAGCGCTCGCGTTCGTTATCGGAAGAAGAAGTGAACGACATGCTCTGCGATTCTAACCCTCCTAACGGCCCGTGGCGCAGGTACGATTTGTGTCAGGGTATGTCTTTAGGCATACCATTAAGAGCTGGGTTATACGATCTGAAAATTTTACAGGCCTAAAGGAGACGGCAGAGCGATGGCACGAGATGGTTTGTTCCACTGTGAACTTGAGAAGTCGAAAGACAAAGATGAACACGGGAATCAAGTGACGACCATCAAGTGTCATGGCGATCTGGTCAGCGCCACCGCGAGTGAGTTGAAAGAACTGGTGAGGCCCCTCATCCCTCTTGGCGGTCGCATCGTTATCGACCTTAGTGATGTAAAACACCTGGATAGCGCGGGCCTCGGAGCGCTGGTTGGCCTCAAGGTGTCCGCAATCAAGCAAGGCCTATGCATCCTTGAATTCGCCAACATTCCACCTCGCATGCTGGAGTTGCTGCGCATCACTCGTCTCACGCAGCTGTTCTCGTCCTAAGACTATGATCTTCGACTCATCCCGATGGATGTATATGCGTAGCCAGGCCAATTTGAAGCTCTGTGGAAGTTAGCTTTGCGGTGCAACGGATGCCGGGCGGGAACGCCCTGCACCAGCCAGCCCGTCTTCCGGTCAACCCCGCTTTATAAACCACGCTTTATAATAGAAAGATTCGGTTGCGCCTTTTGATCCGTCTGTAGTGCCAGGGGAAGATGTCGACAGATAGCATTGTGGTTCGCGGGGCCCGGGTTCATAACCTCAAGAACATTGATTTTGAGATTGAGCACAACACTATGACTGTCGTCACCGGCGTCTCCGGTTCCGGCAAGTCGTCGCTTGCCTTCGACACGATCTACGCCGAGGGCCAGCGCCGTTACGTCGAGTCGCTCTCTGCATATGCGCGCCAGTTTCTGGAGCGGATTGAGAAGCCCGACGTCGATCTGATCGACGGTATCGCGCCTGCGGTTGCCATCAGGCAGAAGAACTCCACCCGCAATCCGCGCTCCACCGTCGCCACTGCCACCGAGATCTTTGATTACCTGCGCCTGCTCTTCGCCCGCGTCGGGCGCACTTACTGCCTGCAATGCGGTCAGGAAGTGAAAAAAGATACGGTGGACGAAGTCGCCGACCGCCTGCTCGCTCTGGGCGAGGGCACTCGGTTGAATGTGTTCTTTCCGATTCAGCCGCACGTTCCTGCGGCTGCGCCAACAGCGGAAGACAAAAGCGCCAGGAAGTCTCGCGGGAAGAAAAAGCCGGACGGGTCCACGCTGCCCTCCGACGCGATTTCCGACGCGATGAGGACGCGGCTCTTCGATCTGCGCAAACGCGGCTTCAACCGGCTTTTTCAGAACGGCCAGATCTTCGAGTTCTCGACCCCGGAGTCGCTGCTCGACGTCAACTTTTCCGAACCGGTGTTTGGACTAGTGGATCGGCTCGTCGTCTCCGCCGACCAGCGCTCCCGCATTGTCGATGCCATCGAGATCGGTTATCGCGAAGCGGGCGAGGTCATTTTCGAAACCGCGCGCCGGAGTGATGGCGACGGTGATGGCGAGACTCCTCAGCGGCTGCGCTTTTCCCAGCGCTTCGAGTGCAAGAACGACGGCAGCCGCTACGAAGAGCCCGAGCCGCGCCTATTTTCATTCAACAATCCTTATGGCGCCTGCCCGCGTTGCCAGGGCTTCGGCAACACCATCGACATCGATCTCGACCTCGTCATCCCCGACAAGAGCAAGACCTTGAACGAAGGTGCGATCGAGCCCTGGACGAAGCCCAAGTACAGGCCGCTGTTCACCGAACTCAAGCGCTTCGCGCGCCAGGCGGAAATTCCGCTGGACGTGCCCTGGCATGAACTCGATGCCGAACGGCAGCGGCTGATCGTCGAGGGCAGCAGCGACGGTGGACGCGGGTTCGGCGGCGTCCGTGGCTTCTTTCAGCATCTCGAGCGCAAGAAGTACAAGCTCCACGTCCGCGTTTTTCTCAGTCGTTATCGCGGATACTCGCTTTGCTTTTCTTGCGGCGGGACTCGCCTGCGCGCGGAAGCGCGCCAGGTAAAAATCGATGGCAAGAATATCTGCCAGGTGTGCAGTATGACGGTTGAAGAGGCAGCCCGCTTCTTCGGTCAACTTACGCTCTCGACCGAGCAAGCTGCGATCGCCGACAAGCTGCTTATCGAACTTCGCGAACGCCTGCGTTTTCTCAACGAAGTCGGGCTCGAATACCTGACGCTTGACCGCCTGGCTTCCACGCTCTCGGGGGGAGAAGCGCAGCGCATTCAGCTAGCGACATCTCTCGGTTCGCGTCTGGTCGGAACGCTGTACGTGCTCGATGAGCCTTCCATCGGCCTCCACAGCCGCGATACCCACCGGCTCATCAAGATCCTGCATGACTTGCGCGACCTGGGAAACACGATCCTCGTGGTCGAGCACGATCCCGACATCATGCGCGCCGCCGATCGCATTCTCGACCTCGGCCCCGGCGCCGGAGAAAATGGCGGAAAAGTCGTCGGCGCCGGCACCTACAGCGAGATCCTAAAGATGCCGCACTCGCTCACCGGACGTTACCTCGCCAACGAACTTCACATCCAGATTCCGCCGCGACGCCGCCAGCCGGGGTCGCACAAACTCCGCATCACCGGCGCCCGTGCCCACAACCTGAAGCACATCGATCTTGAAATTCCACTCGGCATGCTGGTGGCGATTACCGGCGTCTCCGGCTCGGGAAAATCGTCATTACTCCACGACGTCCTGTATCAGGTGTTGGCCACGGCGAAGCGGCAGACCAACGGCAGCGCTTCCGGCCCCATTTTGTGCGACAGCATTAAAGGCGACGAGTTTCTCGACGAGGTCGTCCTCGTCGATCAATCGCCCATCGGCCGCACTCCGCGCTCGAATCCGGTCACCTATATCAAGGCCTTCGACATCATCCGCGAACTGTTCGCCTCGCTGCCGGAAGCCAAGAAGCGCGGCTTCCCTGCCGGGCATTTCTCTTTCAATGTGCCCGGCGGCCGCTGCGAAAACTGCCAGGGTGACGGCATCGTCACTGTCGAAATGCAGTTTCTGGCCGACGTCGAGCTGATCTGCGACGAATGCAAGGGCACGCGCTACAAGCCGCAGGTACTCGAAATCCACTACAAAGGCAAGAACATTCATGAAGTCCTGAACCTCACCGTTCGCGAAGCGCTCAGGTTCTTCGCCGACGTTCCCCGGCTCACGGAAAAATTGCGCGTGCTCGACGAAGTCGGCCTCGGCTACCTGCGTCTCGGCCAGTCGGCCACCACGCTCTCCGGAGGCGAAGCGCAGCGCATGAAGCTGGCCGCACACCTTCAGCCCGGAACTCGCCCAGCCAGCCGCCCGGCCGAGGGCGGCGACGGGCGCAAACGCAAGCTCCGCATGCTTTACATTTTCGATGAGCCTACAACCGGTCTGCACTTCGACGATGTCAGCAAACTGCTTTTCGCTTTTCGCCGTCTAATCGATGCGGGAGGCTCCATTATCGTAATCGAACACAATCTCGAGGTCATCAAAACGGCCGACTGGGTCATCGACCTCGGTCCGGAAGGCGGCGATCGCGGTGGGAACCTTGTCGGCTCGGGCCCGCCCGAAGCGATCGCTGAGCTCGAGAACTCTTACACTGGACAGTACCTGAAGCAGGTCTTGAACGGGAACGGCGTGCGCGAAGGAGGGAATAATGCAACTGAATCCCCATCTGGCATTCAACGGGGAATGCGAGGCGGCCTTTAAGTTCTACGAGAAGTGCCTGGGTGGCAAAATCGTCATGATGATGATGTACGGGGATTCGCCCATGGCAGAACAAATGCCCGCCTTGCGCAGGAAAATCATCCATGCTGAGGTCGCCCTGGGCGAACACCGATTGACGGGCGCCGATGTACCGCTGGAGAGTTATCAGAAACCGCAGGGCTTCTACGTGTTGCTCAACGTCGGCGCTTAGGCGGAAGCGGATCGCATTCCAGGCTCTGGCAGAGAACGGTGCGGTGCAAATGCCGATCCAGGAAACCTTCTGGGCGCTGCGTTTCGGCATGCTCGTTGACCAGTTCGGCACGCCGTGGATGATCAATTGCGGAAAGCCGGACTGAGGCTCCGCTTCCCGCAACACCGCGTTCGGTCAAGACGGAACTAACGATTCGTGTCTGATTAATCGAATGGTGACCGGTAAAACACTCAACTGGCGGAGCGCCCGGCGTCCTCGTCCGGCACGACCCGCAGATTCGGCCCACACATGAAACGCCCATTCACTAACGCGGTCCTGGTCATCGCTCTTACGGCATGGCTAACGGCCGGCGCTCTCGCGCAAACCCACACCACCGTCCGCCATTACAAAGAGCGCATCGATGACACGCCTCCGGAAATCGCGCAGGCCGAAGATGCCATCCAGAAAAACGATTTCGCCGGCGCGGAAACGCTGCTGAAAAAGGCGATCGACAAAGATCCCAATAATTATCAGGCATGGTTCGATCTCGGATTTGTTCTGAACCGCCTCGCCCGCACCGACGATTCCATCGCCGCGTATCGCAAGTCGGTGGCCGCCAAGCCCGACGTTTTTGAATCCAATCTGAACCTCGGCCTGATGCTCGCGCGCGCACATAATCCCGATGCCGAGCAATTCCTGCGCGCCGCTACAACGCTCAAACCCACCGATCACACGGAAGAAGGTCAGGCCCGCGCCTGGCTTGCGCTCGCGCATCTGCTCGAGAACAAAAAGCCGGAAGAAGCACTCCAGGCTTATCGCAAAGCCTCCGAACTCACACCGAAGGATACAGAACCGCATCTCTCTGCCGGTCTGCTGCACGAGCGGCAAAAAGAATTCTCCGACGCCGAGGCCGAATACAAGCAAGTGCTGGCACTCGATCCGCGCTCCACCGATCCTCAGACCATGGACGCTGCCATCGGCCTCACCAACCTGTACATGAAGTCCGGCCGACTGGGCGAAGCCGAACCCCTGCTGCGCCGGCTGGCCGCCGAGCGCGCCGATGACGCTGGCATTCATCTCCAACTGGGGCGCGTACTCGCCGCGCAGGACAAGAAAGACGACGCTATCGCGGAAATCCAGACTGCGCTGAAACTCGCCCCGGCCGACGCCGACGCGCAGCGTGATCTCGCCGACCTTTATGCAAGTGCCGGAAAGAATGATCTCGCAGAAACCGTATATCGCACGCTGGTCACCGCTCACCCGAATGACGCCGAATTGCATCGCGGGCTGGGGAAGGCTCTGCTTCTTCGGAAGAAATTCCCGGAAGCGCAACAGGAGTTTCTGACAGCGGTCCGGCTGAAGCGCGATTGGCCCGATGTCTACGTCGATCTGGCCTTTGCCGCCAACGAGAACAAGAACTACGACCTCACGATCAGGGCCCTCAATGGCCGCACCATGTTAAATGCGGAGATGCCACCACTCTGTTTTTTTCTTCGCGCCTCCGCATATGACCATTTGCGCGACTACAAGCACGCCGCCCTCGATTATCATCACTTTCTAGATGTTGCCAAAGGGAAGTATCCTGATCAGGAGTGGCAAGCTACCCACCGCCTGATCGCCATTGAACCGAAGAAGCGTTGACCGCCATGCCCCGCCTGGCCTTTTATATGCTCGTCGTTGCCCTTGCCTGCTCTTACGGCGCGGCCAAGGACGAAACCGTAGACCAACTCAAAGCACGCTTCGAAAGCGCGCGTCCCGAGGATCGCGCCGAACTCGCCATCCGGATCGCACAGTATCAGCTCCGCAATGCCGACAAGCTCTACAGCGATGGCCAGGTCGACCAGGCCCATGCCGCCGTCGATGACATCGTTACCTACTCCGAGAAAGCTCGCGACACCGTCACCCAAACCAGGAAGCGCCTCAAGAATGTCGAGATCAATGTCCGAAAAATGGCGGAGAAGCTGCGCGACGTCAAGCGCACTCTCACCTTCGACGACCAGCCTCCGGTCGAACAGGCCATCCGCCGCCTGGAAGACATCCGCACCACCCTGCTCAAGGAAATGTTCGCCAAAGAGACAGAGAAGGAGGAGAAGAAGAAATGAGGCCGGACGTCCACTGGCATTCGCAACGGCACTGGCGCTGGCGCACCGCGCTCGGCCTGGCGCTGTTGCTCGCGCTCCCGCTCTGCGTGCCACTCGGCTCGCCGCTTTGGGCCCAGCGCCGCCGCGACCCCCTCAATCCGCTGGAGATCGACCAGCTCCGCGACGCCATGCTCTACCCCGAAGAGCGCTTAAAGCTTTACGTGAAGTTTTCCCGGGATCGCATGACCAAGCTTGAGCAAATGCGCAGCGATCCCAAAACCACCGAGCGCGCCCGCCAAACTCATGACATGCTCGAAGATTTCCTCGCCGTCTACGACGAACTCAACGACAACATCGACATGTACGTCGGCCGCAAGGACGACATACGCAAGCCGCTGAAAGCCATCATCGAAGCCGACACCGAATTTCAGTCCAAGTTACGCGCCCTCAAGAATTCCGCGAACGCCGATGCCGCCGAAGCGAAGCAGTACGAATTCCTGCTGACCGATGCCCTCGACACCGTAGACTCCAGCGCCGAAGACCACCGCAAAACCGTCGCCGAAGTCGAGGACTATATGAGGCACAAAAAGAAGAAATAGGGCGCCGCCGCGCGGCAAACTTCTTCACCACAGGGAGCACAGAGGAACACAGGGGAAAGCTTAGGGGCTCCCTGTGTACCCCCGTGCTCCCCGTGGTTAGCTTTTTGCCTTTCGGCGATCTTAGTTAAGGTGGCCGTGCTACTCTTCCCTCAACGTGTCCCCAAAGCTCGCCGAAATTTTTCACGAAGCCTATCGCGAACTCCGGCCCCGCACGCCCGCGCCGCCCATGCCGCCCATGGATATTCGTTTCTATCCTTTCGTCGCCATCAACAACACCATTCGCCTCCGCCAGGGAAAGCTCTACATCCGCCTCTCCGACCTGCTCGAATGCGCGCCCGAAGCCGTGCAGCACTCGATCGCCCACATCCTGCTGGCCAAGCTCTATCGCCAACCGGTCGATCGCATTCACAGCGCCCGTTATCGCCGCTATGTCGCCAGCCACGATGTTGCCGCCAAGGCGCGGCTCGTCCGCCAGATACGCGGACGCAAGCACATCCACTCCGCCCGCGGCCACCACTACCATCTGGAAGAAATCTTCGAAGACCTCAACCGCCGCTTCTTCCACGGACTCATGGGACGCCCGCAACTCACCTGGAGCCGGAACCACGCCCGCAGCAGCCTCGGCCACTACGACTCCGCCCACAACGCCATCGTCATCAGCCGAGTCTTTGACCACCCGCGCGTGCCGCGCTACGCGGTTGAATACATCCTGTACCACGAGATGCTGCACCTGAAACATCCGGTCAAGTTGCAAGGAAGTAGAAGGTGCGTGCACTCGAAGGAATTTCTGGAGGAAGAAAAGCAGTTCCCTGAACTCGCACAGGCTGAGAGGTTCTTGAGGATAATCTAAAAGTGGAAACAAAGTCTGCTTTTCACTGAGTGAAATGGGGAGTGGGTGTTGAAAAACTCCTTTCAAGGACCGGCCCCAGCAGGACGGCAGTGGAATCCAGTTCGGGAATCTGGGATTAGAATCACTGTTGGCGGAATCTATGTCGGACGTGGTGCCATGAAGTTAATTGGGAAATTTGCAGTACCGCTTATCTGCGTGGCTTTGATCTGCGGGGCAGCGATTGGTTGGCGTCTCGTCAAAGCGCGGGTCACTGAGCGGAAACTTACTGAGGCCGCGAAAGCCTGCCGCTTGCGGGCCGAGCAGGGAGACGCGAACGCTCAACACGAGCTCGCGGGCATGTTTTACCGGGGTAAAGGGGTGCCGCAGGACTACGCCGAAGCCGTCGTCTGGGATCGCAAAGCTGCCGACCAAGGAAACCCGAAGGCTCAGTACGGTCTCGGCTTCATGTATGACGTGGGTAAGGGAGTGCCGCAAGATTACAACGAGGCTGTCAGTTGGTTCCGCAAAGCCGCCCAGCAAGGCTATGCGAGAGCTCAATACGCCCTCGGCAACGAGTATTACGCAGGGAAGAACGTGCCGCTGAACTACACGGAGGCGGCCGGCTGGTATCACAAAGCTGCCGATCAGAGCTACGCGGAAGCTCAATATGCCCTCGGTTACATGTATTACGAAGGAAGGGAAGTGCCGCAAGACGACTCCGAGGCTGCCGCTTGGTACCGCAAAGCCGCGGATCAGGGTTACGCGAGAGCGCAATCTGCCCTCGGCTATATGTATTTTCAAGGAAGAGGAGTGCAACGGAACTACGCTGAGGCTGCCCGATGGTATCGGAAAGCCGCCAAACAGGGGGATGAGTACTCACGGCATGCACTTGCAGCGATGAAGATCGGCTTTGACACACCGGACAAAGTCCTCCTATCACTTGGCTTTCTGGGAAGCGTATTGCTGCTGATATTTTCCAGGGGAGACATTCGAAATCCAAAACAACGAAGAGTAGCGATTGGTGGGTTACTGGGCGTGTTGCGAGTAGGATTGGATGTGTATGGGCGCTCCCATTTCGGCATGTTGCAGGCGCTGTCGGCTGTCAATGTTTTCTACTTCGGCAGGAGCCTTTTGTCCGGGATCTTCGGTGCCGTGCTTCTTCCTGTTGTTTGGCCAAAAGGATTCAAGATCGTGCTGACAATCTGCGCCATGCTGTTCATCGGATTCAACGTCTATGCGATGACACATTACAATCTCAGGCGCTTTGCGGCATGCCCTCGCGCATTCTATTCCGCGAATGGGTTGTTAATGGGAATCGCAATTACCTCGGCATTCCATCTTTGGCTGGCGGAGAAAAGCAGAGGAGCTCAGAACGGCAATGACAGGGTCGCAACCGGAACCGTCGCTGGAAAGGAATAGAATCGACCCGAACATTGGAACATTCAAGTTGCTGGCGCATCGCGGGCGATCTCGAGGTAACTATTCTAAACAGATTTCGTTCAGATACCCAAGATGACGCGGGCGTATGCTTCACACTGACTCAGTCGGCGTCTCCCGCTCCCTGCCCGTGTGTTTCGTTGCGGAAAAAGGAAAACCCGAACCGCGCGGGTCCGGGTCTCGGGAACTGCATGACCTGTCCAGTTACAAGAAAATTATCGCCAGCTGGGCGCCGGAAATCAACGTTACGAAGATAGTTGTCATTCCGAGCGCCTGGTTTTGGCGCGAGGAATCTGCAGTTTTTCCATGGGCCGAAATGCGGATCCCTCCCCTTCGGCTACGCTCAGGGTCGGGATGACAATCCATTTTCTTCTCGCGAAAATACCGTTCAATGCCCCCTTTCCCCGTGTGATGCAAATCACAGCAATCCGTGATTCACTGCGTTGACCGCCTCCCTCTCTAAACCGTATCCTACTGATATTGAAATTGCATTTCATTTTCAATTAGGAACCGGGACCTAAACCATGCTCCAGGCATTCATCATCACCCTCCGCGAAGGCGTCGAAGCCGCTCTCATCGTCGGCATCACCCTGGCCTATCTCGCCAAGATCGGCCGCAATGATCTGCGCAAAGCAGTCTATGCTGCTCTGGCCGCAGCTTTTGCCGGATCGATCGGCGTGGCCATCGTAGTCTCGCGCTTCAAGTTGAACGAGGACGTCTTCGAAGGCTGGGTCATGCTGGTCGCTGCCGTCTTCGTCGTCACCATGATCGTCTTCATGATGAAGACCGGCCGCAAGCTCAAGGGCCAGATCGAGAGCAAGGTCGGCTTGTTCGCCCGTGGCGACGCATGGATCGGCCTCTTCATCTTCGTTTTTCTCATGGTCCTGCGCGAGGGTGCCGAAACCGTCCTGATCCTCTCCGCCGTCACGCTGAACTCGAGCGAGCTGATGAGCTTCATCGGCACCGTCATGGGAATTGTCGTCGCCATCCTGTTCGGCGTGATGTTCGTCAAGGGCAGCGTCAAAATCAATCTGCAGAAATTCTTCCGGGTCACGACCGCCATTCTTTTCCTGGTGGCCGGGCAACTGGTGATCTCCGGCCTGCACGAGCTTTCCGAGAACGGAGTGCTTCCCTCTTCCCGCCAGGAGATGGCCATCATCGGCCCCATCGTCCGCAACGATTTTTTCTTCTTCATCACCATCCTGGCGCTGGCCGCGCTGATGGTGCTGTTTGAAATGAAGAGCCGCCAGCCGGTGGAGCTGCCGCCGGCCGGCGCCGCCCGCCGCAAAGCGCTGTGGACCGTGCGCCGCGAGCGTCTCTGGATGGCCTCGGTTTACCTCTTCTCGTTCGCCTTCATCGTGATGGTCACCGCCAGCTTCATCTACGAAAAGAGCGCCAGCGCGCTCTCGCCCGCCGCCGAAGTCACCTTCGTCGACGGCAAAGTTTCCATCCCGCTAAAGCAGGTTTACGACGGCGAACTCCACCGCTTCGAAGCCAAAGAAGCGGGCGTCGAAGTGCGTTTCTGGCTCTACCAGAAGCCCGACGGAAAGATCGCTACGCTCTTCGACGCCTGCGAAATCTGCGGCCCCGTCGGCTTCTACAAAGGAGCACAGGGAGTGGTCTGCAAAAACTGCGCCGCTCCCATCAACCCGCAGTCGGTAGGTATGCCCGGAGGCTGCAATCCGATCCCGCTGAAGGCCCAGGTCACCGACGACGCGGTCATAGTCTCCGAAGCCGACATTGCGGCCGGCAGACACTACTTCGAGCCGAAATAATGTTTCCCCGCATCGTCTACGAATCGTTTCGCCGTCAAGCGCGCCGCAAGCTGCTCGCGGGCATCGCGATCACGCTGGGCGTAGCCGTTGCCACTGCCATGATCGCCGTAGCCACCGACATCGGAGACAAAATCAACCGCGAACTGCGCAGCTACGGCGCCAACCTGGTGGTCACTCCGCAGGAAGACACGCTCGACGTGGAAGTAGGCGGCGTGAATCTGAAGCCGCCAAGCGACGGCGCGTTCCTCAACGAAGCCGATCTCCCGAAAATTCGCGGCACCTTCTGGCACCACAACATAGTCGGCTTCTCGCCCATGCTGCCCGTCACCGTCAGAGTCGGCGAAGGCAACAACAAAGACGCGAAAGATGTCACCCTCATCGGCACCTATTTCAACAAGGCGCTCCGCTTCGGCAAAGAAGACTTCACCACCGGCGTAAAGATCACGAACCCCTGGTGGAAAGTAGAAGGCTCGTGTGGGGACGGGGCGGAGCCTGTCCTGAGCGGAGCCGAAGGACCCCGTCCAGGGCGAGTCGAAGACTCGCCAGGAGCGTGCGGCTGGCCAGATGACAGCTCCGAAAACATCCTAATAGGCGAGCGCCTGGCAGCAAAGCTAGCCAAGAAGCCAGGAGACACACTGGCAGTCAACGGTCGCCAACTCACCATCTCCGGCATCCTCTCGACCGGTGGCGCCGAAGACGACCAGATCGTCGCGCCGCTAGCTCTAGCGCAGCGAATTCTAGGCAAACCCGGCGCCGTACGCCGCGTCTACGTCAGCGCTACGACCAAGCCCCCGGATGCGCTTTCCGCCCGCGATCCCAAAACGATGACTCCCGAGGTCTACGACCGCTGGTATTGCTCGCCTTACGTGGAGTCGATTGCCTACCAGTTACAGGAGGTCATTCCGCATTCGCACGCGGAGCAGATCCGCCAGGTTGCGCAAAACGAAGGCACGGTGCTCTCGCGCATCAAGGGACTCATGCTGCTGATCACGCTCGCCGCGCTCTTCGCATCCGCTCTCGCCGTTTCCGCTGCCATGGCTACGGCCATCTATGAGCGCCGGGTCGAAGTCGGCCTGATGAAAGCGCTCGGCGCAGGCAATCTCGCGGTCTCTGCCATCTTCTTTGCGGAGGCGCTGCTGCTCGCGCTCGTCGGCGGCATTGCGGGGTTTTCCGCCGGAGCCCTGCTCGCCCGCCAGATCGGCCGCTCCATTTTCAACTCGCGGATTTCCATCGAGCCCGTGCTCTTCCCGATCATCATGACCATCGCCGTCTTCGTGACCTTCGCCGGCAGCGCCGCCGCCATCCGCCGCGCCGTGAAGTTCGATCCCGTCTTCGCCCTGCGAGGTGAAGGATAAAGATGACGACGAGCAACACTCCCGCCACGCTCCTCACTCCCCAGCAGGTCGCCGATCGCCGTGCCCACGCGCCGCACACTTCCATGTTCGCGCGCATGCTCGTTCGCGCCGCCGTACTCCGTCGCAGACGCGCCGCCTCGGCGCTGCTTGCCATGATCGTAGCCGCCGCCGTAGCCACCGCGATGATGAACCTCTACGTAGACGTGCAAGCCAAGCTCCGCACCGAATTCCGAAACTATGGCGCCAATGTAGTCATCGTGGCGAAAGACGGTCAGTCCCTGCCCGCCGACGCACTGGCCAAAGTCGAATCCCTTCTCGGCGCAAAAACGCTGGCTGTTCCTTTCGCGTATGCCGTCGCCCGCACCAAGGATGGACAATCTGTAGTCGTCGTTGGCACCGACTTCGCGCGCGCCCGCCAGTTAAACCACTGGTGGAAGGTGAGCCATTGGCCCAACGCGCCAAACGAAGCCCTTATCGGCATGCGCGCCGCCGCCATACTCAGCCCTAAAGTCAGCGCTAATCGTCAGCCCTTCGATCTAACGTTCCAGGACAAGGCGATCCAACTCGCTCCCGCCGGCATGCTCCAGACCGGCGCCGGAGAAGACAGCCGTATTTATCTCGATCAAACTGAATTCCAGAACTGGACCGGCGTCGCGCCTTCCACCATTGAAGTCGCCGCCAATGGAACCGCCGCGGAAGTTGACGCGTCGATTCGCCAGATCGCGCAGCTTCTGCCCGCGGCCGACGTTCGCCCCGTCCGGCAGATCATGGAAGGCGAAGCCAACGTGCTGAACAAAACACGCGCCACGCTCTACGCTTCCGCCACCTTGGTCGTACTCACGTCCGCACTCTGCGTCCTCGCCACGCTCATCGGATGGGTCTTCGACCGCCGCCGCGACTTCGCCATCATGAAAGCGCTGGGCGCTTCCGAACGTCTGATCAACGGATTCTTCGCGGCCGAAGCCGCGGCCCTGGGCGTAGTCGGCGCGATTCTCGGTTTCTTCATCGGCATCGGCGTCGCTGCCTGGATCGGACGAGTCAATTTTCACGCGCCCGTCGTCCCGCGCTTCAGCGTTTTTCCGTACATTCTAGCCGGCAGTGTAGCCGTAGCCCTCATCTCGGCCATCCTGCCCATCGAGCTGCTGCGCCGCGTGCAACCCGCTATTATTCTGAGGGGAGAGTAGAACGGAGGAACGTGATTGACATTGAGTCATTGAATCATTGAGGTATTGAATCATTGAGGTGAGGTATTGATTCAATGATTCAATGATTCAATGTTTCAATGATTCAATGACTCAATGATTCAATGATTCGCCAACCGTGAAAACGCTATAGAAGGATAAAGACCAGCGATGATCCAACTAAAGAACGTAACCAAGAGTTATCCCGCCAGAGAAGAAGAAAATAACGGCGGCCTTATAAAAGCGCTCGACGACATCTCGCTCTCCATCGAGTCCGGGGAGTGGGTCGCCATGATGGGCCCCTCGGGCTCCGGCAAGAGCACCATGGTCAATCTCATCGGATGCCTCGACCGCCCCACCAGCGGCGAAATCTGGCTTGACGGGCAAAACGTCGCCAACCTCAGCGCCTCCGACCTCAACCATGTCCGCGCCGAAACCATCGGCTTCGTCTTCCAGCAATTCCACATGATCCCGTATCTCACCGCGGTCGAAAACGTCATGCTCGCGCAGTACTTCCACAGCATGACCGACGAAAAGGAAGCGCTCGAAGCTCTCGATCGCGTCGGCCTCAGAGACCGCGCCGGCCATCTGCCCTCGCAGCTCTCCGGAGGCGAGCAGCAGCGCGTCTGCATCGCCCGCGCCCTCATCAACGATCCCAAAATCGTGCTCGCCGACGAGCCCACCGGCAACCTCGACGCCGTCAACGAAGAAATCGTCCTGCGCCTGCTGCGTGAGCTCCACCACCAAGGGCGCACCATCGTCATGGTGACACACGATCCCGTAGTCGCGCGACTGGCCGACCGCCGCATCGAATTGCATCACGGAAAAATCGCCGCCCAGGAAGTTTTTGCCATGGCCGACGAAGAGCAATTCGACGAAGTGCTGGAAGAATTATTTGCCTTGGAAGAGAACGGCCAAATCGCGGAGATTGGCCGGATGGAAGTTCACGGCGCTTTGCCCGTATCCATCGCCGTGGAAAAAATGGCCGCCATGGAACTGGTAACGATGCGTCCGCACCCGCCCCAATCGCACGATCACAAGCCCTTCGTCAATCCCTGCCACGACGCGCTGAAGCCTGCCGGCTTTTCGACTGGCGACGGTTCCTCGATCGTCGAACTCACTCCCCGTGGACACCAGCGCGCCGCCGACATTATCCGCCGCCATCGCCTCGCCGAGCGCCTCTTCACCGATTCGCTCGCCATGGACAGCGAAACCGAAATCGAGCAACAGGCCTGCAAGTTCGAGCACATACTCTCACCGGAAGCCACCGACAAGATCTGCACCTTCCTAAACCACCCGCGAACCTGCCCCCACGGCGCCGTAATTCCGCCCGGCCCCTGCTGCGGACGCCGCGCCGAACCGTCGCGCACGTCGTCAGTGCTTTCTCAAAAGCAGTAACTCGTTCTCAGCAGTAACTAGTTATTAGGATTGTCATCTTATGAGGATTATCATCTTACTAGGATTGTCATCATATAGGATTGTCATCCTGAGCGAAGTGGGAACTTCACGAAGTGAAGTTCCCACGAAGTCGAAGGACCCCTACGTCCCCCCGATCAGCGGGGACGACCAGGAATTCTGTCCGCTCAGCGGAGAGCATCGTGAAGATACCTCTGCCCGTCCAAGTGGAGCCTGGGCCGGCCACACTCGATATCCCAAAAACCGCGTTTATTCTGTGTGTTTTCTGGCCGGTCCACGCCCACCTGGGGCGCGGGCGTTCGTCGGTCGCGAATTGGTCGGATCGGGCGCACCCGCTACTTCTTCCCAAAGAACTTTCCAAACCCCAACCGCACCTGCACCGTATTCACTCCCGGATTCGGCACGGTCAGCCCGGCATTCGAAATATGCATGTAGCGGACATCCACCGACCACGCATGCTCCCCAAGAAAATACAACCCGAACACCGCGCCCGACGTGAAGTTAATCGTCGAAGTTCCCGCCGGCACTTCATGCGTCGTAAACAGCGTTCCTCCACTCAACTCGAGGTAGGGAGCAACGTGTCCGCGCGTGGCGAAGATCCATTTCAACCCCACCGGATTCACTCCTCCCCCGTACACGGTATTTGCCGGCTGGAATACAACAAATGCCGGCACCGCGTCCAGCGCAAGCTCGAATCGTCCGTTGAGAAATTCCGGTCCATGGGGAGCCGTCAGAATCCACCCATAGCTGACTCCCGCGTTCCACACGCTCGTATCCTTGGTCCCGCCCGGGACCGAGCGCCCGCCGCCGGTCCAAACCTGAAGCTCATGACCGCCCTCCTCCGGGCGATCTTGCGCAACTGCAAAAGGAACTGTCAGAAACATCGCTAGAAAGAGTGTCAGGAAAAAAGAGCCCGCGCCCCTGATGGATCGTGTCATAAGTATGGTGAAGGTCGAAACAGAACGATACGCGAAAACAAACGATACGTGAACCCAGCCAGGAAACAAATCCAGCCGCTGCCAACCCAGGTGGAGCTTGAATCCTACGATCCAGCGCCTGAAGGCGCAGTCATTCTAAATCGCTGTCGGCACGCCTGAAGGCATGCCCCGATTCGAATCGCACGTGCGCCACGGGATGCTACAGCCCCAACCCGCCATCCACCGCCAACACCTGCCCGGTAATAAACTGCGGAGCCGCGGCAAAGAACATCACTGCCGCGGCAATGTCCGTTGCCGTCCCGCTGCGCTGCATCGGCGTCTGCTTCGCTGTCTTTCTCATGAATGAGGCCGCCGATTTTTCCCCCAAATCGATCATCCCCGGAGCCACCGCATTCACCGCGATCTCCGGCGCCAGCGCCTTCGCCATCACTTTGGTCAGCATGTGCAGCGCCGCCTTCGACGAGCAATAGTGGGCATGCGTCGCCCAAGGCCGCAGCCCGCCCAGAGAACCCATATTGACGATGCGCCCGCGGCGCTTTCTCAAATACGGCAGCGCCTCACGCGAAACCAGAAACGGCCCGCGCGTGTTGGAAGCAAAAATCGCATCCCACTGCGCGACCGTAATCTTCTCAAACTTGACGGTCTCGTAATTCGCGGCGTTATTCACCAGCACGTCGATTCCGCCCAGTTCGCTCGCCACTTCCTTCACCATTTCCCGGACGCTCTTCTCATCCGTGACATCGCAGCGCACCGCCAGCGCCTCCACGCCATGCTGTGCCAACTCTAAGATCACCGCCCGCGCCTCGCGCGCCGACTTGCGAAAAGTAATCGCCACGTCCGCGCCGTTTTCGGCCGCAGCCAAAGCAATCGCCCGCCCCAGTCGTTTCGCCGCTCCCGTCACCAGGACGGTCTTTCCAGAAAGCGGCTTTCGGTTCGTCGCCGTGACGAGCATCGTCATCAGGGAATTCTACGCCCCTCCGTGTCTTGGAAACGCTGCACCGAAACTGGTACACTCCCTCAAATGACGAAGCCTCGCGAAGTCATCGTTTATTCTCGCAAGGGATGTCATCTCTGCGAAATCGTCAAGGAGAGCCTCGTCAAGCTGCAAAAGCGTGGCGGCTTCAACTGGCGTGTAATCGACGTTGACTCCGACGCCGAAATCCGGCGCCGCTATACCGACGAGGTCCCCGTAGTCTTCATCAATGGCCGCAAAGCATTTAAGTACCACATGGATGAGCAGGAGTTCCTGCGCAAATTGAGCGCTTGAGCAAGATCCCGCGCCGCCTACTGCCACATTCCGTTTCGCCCCCTTCAAAGTGCTAAACTCGCTTCGCATGCGGACGGACATCCTGCCCCTTTGCGACCAGCACTACCGCACGATGGAGCCCGCAATAGCTCCCTACAACGCCGACTTTTCCATTGAATTCTTTCGCTGCACCGACAAGTTCTGCCACCGCTGCTTCGGCGAGCGCCTCGGCTACACCACGCCCAAGCGCGGAGACGCGCCCGCGCTCACTCCCAACCAGCCCACCTGCGAGCGCCACGGACGCCCCATGTTCATCGTCAGCCTCGACCGCCAGCGCAATCACGTAACCTACGCCTGCCCCGAACCCGATTGCGCGGAGCGGGTAATTCGGACGTAAGCAGTGGTTTGGTGTAGGGGTTTGTTTGTGTAGGGACGGGCGCCCTCGCCCGTCCAAGCCGAGCAAAGCTCGGCAAGGTTTCGTGGGCGCCACATGACTGCTAGGTCAAGCGGATCGTTAGCCGCAAGAAGTCCGCCCCGCTCACTCCCCCACCAGCCACGCGTACTGCGCCGCCGTCAACGGCACCACGCTCAATCGTCCCTGCCTCACCAGTGGAGACTCCGCAAAAGCCGCTCGCGCCTTGATTTCCGCCAGCGTCCGCGGCTTAGCGATCGTCTTCCCAGCCTTGATCTTCACCTGCGGATTCCTGGCATCGCTCGCATCCACCGCCACCACCGACGCTGTCCCTACCGCGCTCTTCTCGTCCCCGGTGTGGTAGATCACCAGCCGCTCTCCCGGCTTCATCCCGCGCAAATGCTTCACCGCCGCCGGATTCGTCACCCCATCCCAAATCGTCGTCTTCTCCCGCTCCAGATTCGCGAAGGAGTACACAGTCGGTTCAGTTTTCAGAAGGTAGTCCATGGGCAGGTATTGTAAACAGAAAACAAATTCCACGAGAACGAAAAAACGACGGCAGCAAGGATTCACGCGCACTTGTTCCGTGACTAAATTTCTGGGACCAACTACCATGTCGGCTCAGTGACGAGCCCCGACAACGAAACATCGCGGAAGAAGTGCGCCCTTCATTGGCTTGGCGTCGGCTTCGTCTGGTTGTTGCTTGCTGGCATGACATTCTGGGCTGCGGCCGCACTGTACTTTGATCTTTCGTACTCGCACCTGCCGCTCTTGACTCCTATCCTTTATCTGGTTGTCATCGCGGCGGGGGCCTATACGGCAAAAACGCGTCCGCGCAGAATGGAGATTTGCCTCGCTGGCTTTCTCATCGTGCTGACTTTCTGGCTCTCGCTCAAGCCATCCAACAATCGCCAATGGCAAGCGAACGATTTTCAAACGCCCTGGGCGGAAATCGATGGCGACCGCGTCACCATCCACAACTTCCGCAACTGCTACTATCGTCATGCTGTCGAGTTCACCTGCGAGTGGCTCACAAAGACCGTCTTCCTGTCTCAGCTTCGCGGCCTCGACTTATTCGTGGATTACTGGGGTTCACCGTGGATCGCGCATCCCATCGTCAGTTTCCAGTTCGGCGACGATTACGTAGCGGCATCGATTGAGGCGCGTTATCAAGTCGGCCAGAGCTACTCGCCCATTCGCTCCTTCTTTCGCCAATTCACAATTGTTTACGTGCTGGCGAATGAACGCGACCTCATCCGCCTCCGCACCAACTATCGATCGGGTGAGGATGTTTACCTCTACCACATGGTTGCCAGCCCTGCATGGTCACGCCTGCTCTTTCTCCAGTACCTGCAACAGGCGAATCACCTGCGCGACCACCCACGTTGGTTCAACGCTGCCGCCGACAATTGCACCACCAACGTCTTCGCGCAAATGGCAGCGACAGGTCATCTCCCAGCGGGAAGTTCGCAATATGCTTGGTGGATTCTTTTGAATGGCCGAGCTCCCGAGATGCTCTACCGTGGCGGAAACTTCGCCGGCAATCTGCCTTTCCCCGAACTTAAGAGGCAGGCGCGCATTAATCCCGTCGCTAACACGCTCGACGATGCACCTGACTTTTCACGGCGCATCCGGCTGAATCGCCCCGGCTTCGATTTTCTGGACCGCGATGAAGGTTCATCGCAGCGCCCACCAAACTGAGTCGCCAATTCATCTGGTTACCGCTGACACTTCCCTTCCGAGCCGGTTTCGCCAACAATAGAAGCTTCTCGTGACGGACGCTTCCAGCAACCCGGGCAGGGCTACCAGGGCGACGATTACCATGGCGACGATCACCCTGCCGACGACCACCACGGCCAAGGCCATCGAGCGCTATTTTAATGTGGCACTTTATCTGCTCGTGCTCACTGGCTTCGCCGCTCTGGCGTCGACCGGCGGCATGGATCTGCCGGCGGTGGTTGGAGTGGGCCTGGCGCTGACGCTCCGCGGATACCAACTTTTGACAAGGCGCGAGTTTGCTATCCCGGAACGCTGGACCAATGTCCTGACGCTGATCTACGTCTTCATTTACCTCGTCGACTACTTCTTTATTTCGCGCAGCTTTCTCGGAGCCAACGTTCACCTGGTGCTCTTCTTAATCGTCGTCAGGCTGTTCTCGTTGCAACGGACGCGCGACCACTACATGCTCGCGGCGCTTTCGTTTCTGATGGTGCTGGCCGCCGCTGTGCTTACTGTCGGCAGTGTGTTTCTGCTTTCTTTTGCGTGCTTCCTGCTGGTTGCGGTCGTCACTTTTGTGCTGATGGAAATGCGTCATTCGGTCGCCGCCGAACCAACCCACGCGCAGGATCCACGCGTTGCCGCTCTCGTCGTTATTTCGCCCACCCAGATCTCTCCCACTCAACCCATGGCCTACGCGCTCCTGGCGATCGCTCCGGCGCTCGTGCTGATGATTCTGGCCGGCAGTTTCCTGATCTTCTTTTTTCTTCCCCGCGTTTCGTCGCGCTACCTGAGCGCCTACACGCCCACCAGCGATGTCTCCACCGGCTTCACCGATCGCGTGCAACTCGGCCGCATTGGTCAGATTCAGCAGTCCAGTGAGGTCGTCATGCACATCGAGATCCAGAACGATCTCCAGGGCGCTTACGATTTGAAGTGGCGTGGGATTGCGCTGAGCGCTTTTGACGGCAGAGTCTGGTCAAATTCGTTCGAACAAACCCAACTGCGACGGGCGGGCGATGGCAGCTATCGGCTAGCGCCTTTGCCTTTGGTCGACCCGCGTGACGCGTCGGCGCTCGTGGGCCGATCCATTCATTATCGCGTTCTGATGGAGCCGCTGGGAACTAACGTTTTTTTTCTGGCCGAGAGGCCGCGAAGTCTTAAAGGAAATTTCCGGCGCGTCAGTACCGACGCCGGGGGAGCAGTCTACAATCTCGATCCCGAAAACCCCATCACTCGGTACGAAGCCGAGTCGCAATTGGCCGAGATCGACAGCGACGAGCTTCGTCTAGCGGCGAACACCGCGACCGATGGCATGGACGAGTACCTGAAACTTCCGCCACTCGATGTTCGCATTGCGAAGTTGGCGGAGGAAATCACCGCGGCGGCTCCCAGTAATTATGAAAAGGCAATCGCATTGGAACACTATCTGGCAACGCGCTTCGGCTACACGCTGGAGCTGCCCAGCCGCGTGCCGCGCGACCCACTGGCCAATTTCCTGTTCGAGAGGAAGCACGGCCACTGCGAGTATTTCGCCAGTTCGATGGCGGTGATGCTGCGCTCTTTGCGCATCCCGTCGCGAATGGTGACCGGGTTCCGCGGGGGCGAATTCAATGACCTTACCGGCCAGTACGTGGTGCGAGCCAGCGACGCCCATTCGTGGATCGAAGCTTACTTCCCCGGATCCGGTTGGATCAGCTTTGATCCGACTCCGGCGGGAAGCCTGCCGGCGCGCACCGGATGGTCGCGTATGCAGCTCTATGTGGATGCGGCCGCATCTTTTTGGCGCGAATGGATTATCAATTACGATATCGGCCACCAACGCACTTTGGGAAAGGATGCGGCTACCAGCAGCCGGCAGTTCCTGGACGAAGCCCGCCGGTGGATTGAGCGTCAGCATCGCGCCCTGCTGCGGTCGGCACGGCGCGCGCACGAGCACTTCACCAATTTTCCGATGCGCTGGTTGGGTGGCAGCATCGCGTTCGCGGCAGTCCTGATCACGCTGATCAATTTCGGGCGAATGGTCAGCGGGTGGCGCAACCGTAGTCTGCGGGCGCATCCGGAACGTGCCCCGCGCGAATCCGCAGCCCTGTGGTATGACCGGATGGTGGACCGCCTCGCACGGCTGGGCTGGCGCAAGTCGCCGTCCGAAACACCGCTGGATTTTGTCGCGGCCATTCAGGAAGCGGCACTACAGAAAAAAGTAGCCCGGTTTACGCGCGCTTACGAATCCGCACGTTTCGGTAAGTCGGCAGACGACGCCCAAAGCTTACCCCAGCTTTTCCGCGACATTACTGCCGCCGGAACGGCAAATTCCAGAAAAGCGCCGAACCGAGCCGCCGCCGGCAGCAGCCCAAGGTGAAAGTCTGATTTGTATCAGGGCACGCCTTCAGGCGTGCCGCAAGTGCCACGTCATGAATGCGCCTTCAGGCGCTGGTTCTTGGCGCTGGAGTTTCACCACAACTGCTAGAGGCCGCCCGTCCCCAAACCTGCCTAGAAGCGGTGGATAACACCGACACCTACGTAGTAGTTGTGCTGACGGCTTCTCCCGGTATCAACGTTCAGGTCGGGAGCACCGGAGTAGAAATCGCGCGCTTCGATCCGCCCACCCCAGCGATGCCACGGCCACACATCCAATCCAGCTCCGAACTGGACGACGCCGGTATTGGTGCCGCTCCCAGGGTTCGTTCCGCCAAAGACCAGATTCGAGGATTCCCAGAATCGTCCGTAGCCGCCGCCCGCGCTAACCCACGGAGTGACTCCCTGGCCGGAAAAAAAGTTCATGCGCAGGGATGGAGTCATGAACAGCGCCGAAATGTCATGGGGAATCTTGTCCTCGAAGGTGTTTAGGTCCATATGATAAAAAAACCCTACCGGCAATTCCGCATACAGTCCGAGAATCTTATGGCTCATGAGCAGGCGGGCGTAATCCACATCGAAGCTCGCCCGGTTTCCGAAATGAATGTGGGGATTGGGGTTGTCCGGAGTCGGATTCTGAATCGTCTGGGTGCTGACGAAAGTTCGCCCGGCCGTGACGGAAATCTCATTTGCGGGTGTCCCACGACTGAAGTCTTGCGCCCCAGCGCTGGCAACGAGAACCAAAACTGGCACCACTAGAACTGCGAGCCCTTTAGCCGCCATCTCTCCTCCAGAGTATTGAGGGATGTATTTTTTGTGTCCCTAAGATTAGCACGGGCCGCCCGATGGCGGAAATACGGTATCCTCCTAGGTGCTCGGCGCGAACACGGCGATGCAGGATGCTAGAATTGCTTAGATTCGTTTCCTGCAGATCGTTTATCGTCAATCGTCCCAGTGCCCGTAAAGAGAATCATATCCGCGACTTCGGAGCCGGCTGCCCCCGCCAAGGTAGGTTTTGTCAGCCTCGGCTGCCCCAAGAACCTCGTCGATAGCGAGGTGATGATGGGCATGCTAGCCCAGGCTGGCGCCGAGCTTACTTCCCACGCTGAGGAAGCCGACGTCATCGTGGTCAATACCTGCTCCTTTATCGGCAGCGCGCAACAGGAATCCATCGATACGATCCTCGAAATGGCCCGTCACAAGACCCGCCACAAAATGAAGTCCGGCGGCAAGGCGCAGCGCCTGGTGGTTGCCGGCTGCCTGGTCGAGCGTTTTCGCGATGAGATCCGAAAGAACATTCCGGAAGTGGACGCAGTCGTTGGTACGGGCGAATTGGAGAAAATTCTGGCCGCTGCCGGAGTGGCGGAAACACCGCCCACGCCGAGTCCGTTCAACATTCTAAATTCGCAGACGCCAACTTCGACCACCTTAACTTCAAACCTCACGACCTCGCGCCCCGAGGGCGATCATCGCCGCGGACAGGGGCGCTTCGCGCGCGATTCCTGGGACGGCGCCGTCGCCGACCTGCCTAACTACCTTTACGACGACCACACGCCCCGCGTGCTGACCACGCCCAAATATACGGCCTATATCAAAATCGCCGAAGGCTGCGATCATCCCTGCAGTTTCTGCATCATTCCCCAACTGCGGGGACAGTTCCGCTCGCGGCGTTTCGAATCCGTCATCGCCGAAGCCGAGCGCCTGGTGCAATCCGGCGTGCGCGAAATCACGCTCATCGGACAGGACACCACCTGCTACGGCGAGGACCTTGGACTGAAAGACGGCCTCGCCCTATTGCTGGAAAAGCTCGCGGGCATTGCCGGCCTGCAGTGGATTCGCTTCCTCTACGCGTATCCCAACAAAATCACGGGCCGACTGCTGGTGACGATCGCCGCCCACGACAATATTTGTTCGTACATTGACGTACCGCTGCAACACGTTTCCGCGACCGTTCTGAAGCGCATGAAGCGTGGAGGCGGCGCTGACCTGTTCCTGCGCTCCATCGAGAAGATGCGTCGCGTAATTCCCGGCGTCACTTTGCGGACTTCGTTCATTGTCGGCTTCCCCGGCGAAACTGAAAAAGAATTCGATGAGCTTTGCGCCTTCGTGAAAGACGCGGCCTTCGACTGGATGGGCGCCTTCGGCTACTCGGATCAGGAAGGTGCGAGCGCCTTCGATCAGGATAAGAAGCTCTCCACGCGCGAGATCGAGAGCCGCCGGAAATCGCTGATGTCGATCCAGAAGAAGATCAGCCGGGCAAAGAAGAAGTCGCTGATCGGGCGCGAATTCGATCTGTTGCTGGAAGGCACTTCGACCGAGTCCGACCTGCTGCTCGAAGGCCGCACCGCGATGCACGCGCCGGAGATTGACGGCAAAGTTTTCGTGAACGATTATCCCGAAGGAAACGAGCCGAAAGCAGGAGAGTTTCACCGCTGCCGCATCACAGCGGCACACGATTATGATTTAGTGGCGGAAATCGTTTAAGGTCAGAGGTCAGAGGTGAGATGGCAGAGGTCAAAATCACCCAAAGCAGCAATGTTCTCGCCTCGGCAATCTGACCTCTGACCTCTGCAATCCGACTATGCCGCGCAAGCGCAAAATCAAGCTCCGTTGCCCGATCTGCAAGAAGTCGGTAAAGTCGGCGGACGCGGACTTCCCTTTTTGCAGCGAGCGCTGCCGCCTGATCGATCTCGGCAAGTGGGCGAGCGGCGCGTACGTGATTGCGTCGCCGGTCAACGACGCCGAAGCAGCAATCCCCGAAGACGTCCACAACAAGGAAGACGAGCCGTGAAACCGATTTACAACGACCGTAGCGCCGGCGTCCCGCCGGCTGTCGTGGGGGCGTCTCGCCCCCACGCGGCATTGTGGGCCACGCTGGTCGCAACTTTCTTCGGCGCGGGACGCCTTAAACCCGGCCCCGGTACCTGGGCATCGTTAGCCACGGCCGTGCTGTGGGCGTTGGCAAGTTCCCGAATCCCGCTAACAAGCCGCACCTCGGCAACCATAGTCGCGGCCGCCGCTGTGACCCTCATCGGAATCCCCGCCGCCACGCTGGTGGCGCGATCCTCCGGCGTAATAGACCCCCAATTTGTCGTCATCGATGAAGTTGCAGGGCAGTTGGTTACACTCATCGCCGTCCCGCTGGCTTGGAAAACTTTTCTCGCCGGCCTTATACTCTTCCGTGTCTTCGATATTTGGAAGCCGTTTCCGATTCGGCGATTGGAGCGGCTACCCGAGGGCACCGGCATTGTGGTGGATGACCTGGCAGCGGGACTTTATGCGCTCGCCGTCATGCATCTTCTGTTGCACTTTGGCCTTCTAACGAAGTAGAGCTGGGGTGGGGCGGGATGGCTCCCGCCGGAACAATCTCATGAGCATTTCCGACCGATTCCTGGGAAAAAAGAACGTCAACGGCAAGCCGCATATCGAAGCGGTCGCGCCGAGTTTCGCTTTGCCCGGAGGCGAGGTTCGTATCATCGGAAAGAGCCTGCGTCCCCAAGAATTGCGTCGCCCCAGCGTCCACTTCGGCGAGCTCGAAGGCTCCGTGTTAATCAGTTCCGACGATTTCCTGGTGGCCCGAGTGCCCGACGGAGCGGCCTCGGGGCCGGTCGTAGTGAGGACCAACGGGGCGGGCGCCAACGGACACGTCAGTAATCCGCACTCGATTGAGGTTGCCGTCCCGGTGGCCGACAATCTTCATCCCGTGACCAATCCCGCGCTCGACCGCGAAGGCAACCTCTATGTGACTTTCTCCGGATCGCGCGGGCAAAAAGTTCCGGTGTCGATTTTCAAGATCGACACGAACTACAACCTTAAGCCGTTTCTTAGCGACCTGATGAACGCCACTGCGATTGCCTTCGACCGCGAAGGCCAAATGTACGTCTCTTCGCGGCATGACGAGGCCGTGTACAAGGTGGCGCCGAACGGCACGGTTTCGACCTACGCCGAAGGCATGGGAGTCGCCACCGGCATTGCCTTCGATGCCGCGGAGAATCTCTACGTCGGCGACCGCAGCGGAACCATTTTTAAGATCGCTCGCGACCGCCAGATTTTTGTCTTCGCGACTCTCGAGCCTAGCGTTTCCGCCTATCACATCGCCTTCGGTCTCCACGGCGATATGTTCGTCACTGGGCCCAGCACTTCCAGCTTCGACTGCGTTTATAAAGTCGACCCTCACGGAACCGTGTCCGTGTTCTACCGTGGTCTCGGGCGTCCGCAAGGGCTGGCGCTGGATGTCGAGGGCAATCTCTATGTCGCCGCTTCTCTCGCCGGAAAACGCGGCATCGTAAAGATCACTCCCCAAGGCAAGGCCAACCTCGAAGTCTCCGGCCAGGGCTTGGTCGGACTGGCCTTCGCTCCGGGCAAGTCAGCCATCCTCGCCACCAACAGCGCCGTTCACCACATTTCCTGGAATATTCAGGGACTGCCGCTGCTGCCGGAATGACAGGATTTTGTAAGTTCGTAATCGGGTAATTTTGTAATTCAAAGCCCCAGCTTTAGGGCGCAACCCGAATAGGTTTCCCGATTACCAAACTACCCGATTACCAAATTACAAAATGAGTTCTGACTCTCAGTCGTTGCCAAACTTGGCCCCAAACGCGTACGGATAGGGGAACAGCGTTTCTTCGTGCTGGCGCAGTTCCTGTATCCAGTTCTGAATTCCCCGTTCCGCGATCAGAGACAAAGGGTAGAACTCAAATCCAGACCTGGCATCGCTGCTGTGGCGGACAGACGCCAGCATTTCGATGTTGGCGCCTGCCAACGACAGCCCGATGACAACCGTTTCGCCTACCCGGGGCGCGCCACAGACCAGCGCCGACATTCCTCGCATGCTGATATCGAGCGTCATACCGCGCGTGATGATTGGTCCGAAGCGCAAGAAGCGCTGCAGCGTGGTGGTCATGCTGGAAACATAACGCGTTTCCCGCCGCCGCACCTCGTACGTTGGGGAACGAGCCAGCGCCCCCCGGCTGTCTACATACATATCGCGCTCCTTCCCCACCTCCCCATAAGATGAGGACCACTACGATGGCAGGCCGCCTCTCCATCCCGTCTGCAGGCAGGCGCGAATCACTCCCAGCAGTTCCTCGTTGTCGGCCGGCTTCTGGAAAAAAGCCACGGCGCCCGATTCGAGGGTACGTTTTTCAGAGGACTCGGGATCGCGAGCCGTAAGAACGATCACCGGAATGTCCTCCAGCGCCGGATACTGCCGCAAGTTTTTCAGCACGGCAAATCCGTCCCCCGCCGGCAGTCCGAGATCGAGAATGATCAGGTGAGGATGTTCCTTCTGCGCCATCGCAATGGCGGAATAACCGTCGCAAACATTAATGGTGTCAAAGTGATTGGCCCGCAGCCTTAAAGAAAGGGCCTGTCTGAGATCGGGATCGTCATCCACAACCATAATCTTTGCTCGTTTCATGGGCTGCTCCTCGCTGTAACTTTCACTGCGCATTTTAGTGGTTCTCCTTTTCGATGAAGTGTTGTCCCCTGCGAAGATCCTGCTGAATCATGTCGGTGACATAGTCGGCAACGCGCCAGACTTGTTGCTCCAAAGTTCTTGGGTCGGCCGCGGGCGGCCTGGGAATCTCCTCGGCCGTCACCAGCAAAGTGCCGCTGGCCTTCAACTTCGGCAGCCTGCCCAGCTGTTCCCGGATGCGGTCCATCATGATGTTGACTTTCTTCATGTCGGTGGAAGCGACGATGAACAACCTTTCGGTGGCGCCGCTGATTTCCATCCGCGGAAGAACCAGATCCTTGTCCACGTAGATGCACAGCCGCAAACGCTCCAGACACCTCTCGCATACTTCTTTCCAGCTTCCGCGCAGCGCTTTGGACAGCGGGGTCAGCTCCACTCGCACCAGCACAATATCCTCCCGCAAACGTCCCCGGACAGTGATCACCGGAAGCAGGAGCTTGGCCAGGGAATAGAGCGGCAAAGTAAACGAGAAGGTGCTGCCGCATTCGGGCTGGCTTGCCACCCACATCCTCCCGCCGTGCCGCGTCACGATTTCTTTTGCAATGTAGAGTCCCAACCCGAGCCCAGTCCGGTTGCCGTCCACCGCGTTGGGGTCCTGGTAGAGACGATCAAAAACCTGCGGGAGGGTCTCTGGCGGAATGCCCCGGCCGCTGTCGTTGACCGACAGATAAACGGAGCTCGGATCGGTCTCCACCATCGACGCTTTCACCATCACCGCCCCCTCGCGTGGGGTGAACTTGATGGCATTGTCGATCAGGTTGATCAGGACTTCGAGAGTGCGATCGGGATCGGCATAGACGAGAGGGATGGTCGGATCTAATACTGCTTCCAGGCCAATGTGCTTTTCGGCGGCGGCGGGCCGCATCATCGCGGCCGCCTGCTGCACCAGTTCGCGGATGTCGAGGCAGCGCGGTTCGATGCGCAGCTTGCCGCTTTCGGCCCGGGTTGCTTCCAGCAAGTCGCGGATCATGGCGTGCAACTGATGCGTACTCTTAAGGACTGCTTTCAGGTGATCGGTTTGGTTCGGCGCCAGCGGCCCGGCCAACCCATCCAGGAGAAGGGTCACGTACTGGTAGATGCAAGTCAGCGGCGTACGTAGTTCGTGCGAAACATGAGACAGAAATTGGTCCTTGAATTTAAGTTGCTCCTGGCGGGCAATTTCCAGAGCGCGCATCAACCCCTGCCGTTCGATCGCATAGCTGAGCGCGCGCTCCAGTTGTTTACTGGTGATATCGCCTTTGACCAGGTAGTCTTGAACGCCCATGTGAACGGCTTTGATGGCCAGCGTCTCATCGTCCTGACCCGAAAGGATCACCACCGGGACGTTCGGAGCCTTCTGCATGATCCGGCGAAAGGTTTCTGCGCCGTGGCTGTCGGGAAGGTTCAAGTCGAGCAGCACGAGTGTCGGTGTTTCCGCCTCCAGACAGGCGAGAGCGTCGGCGAGACGGGGGACGCAATTCACTTGGACCGCGGATTTTCCTTCTACCAGCCGCAGGCGTACCAGGTCCGCGTCTCCGGGGTTGTCCTCGATCAGTAAAACGCGCGCAGGTTCGTGCTCCATTAGTTTTCCTTTCGTGGCAGGCTCGCAGAGCCGAACCAGAATTGTTCGATCGACTGCACCGCTGCCAGGTAATCTTTCAGATTTCCGGGCTTGCTGACATAGCAATTAGCACCCAGTTCGTAGCTGCGTCCGATATCCAACGGCAAGCGCGAAGTACTGAACACCACGATGGGGATGGTGCGCAGATCCGCGTTCCCTTTGACCTCCGCCAATACCGCTCTTCCGTCTTTCTTGGGCAGATTCAGATCCAGGATTACAAGGTCGGGACGGGGTTTTTCCGCGTGGATTCCCCCCCGCTTGAGAAAAGACAGCGCTTCTTCGCCATCCCCCACGCTTTCCACCTGGACGCGATGAAAGTTTCCCTGCAGCGCTTCGCGGGCTAAGTCCACGTCGGCAGGATTGTCATCAACCATCAGAATGATGCAAACTTGTTTCATGATCGCGCACGCCCTTCTTCTTCGGGAGCAGCGGCGGGCAAGGTGAACTTGAAAGTGGACCCCTGTTCCACTTGGGACTCCACCCAAATCGTGCCGCCGTAGTGTTCGATGATCTTCTTGCAAATGGCCAGACCAATTCCATTGCCTGGGTACTCGGTCCGGGCGTGCAGCCGCTGGAAGACGACAAAGATGTTTTCCGCGTATTCGGGCGCGATGCCGATGCCGTTGTCACTCACGCTGAACAACCAATTGCGACCCGATTTCTCGGCGCTCACGGCGCACTCTGGCGGCGCTCCGTCGTGAAACTTGATGGCATTCCCGATCAGGTTCTGGAAGACCTGCGCGATCTGAGTTTGATCCGCCCATACGTTCGGAAGCGCTGTATGGGTGACGACCGCACCGCTCTCCTCGATGGCGGCGGTCAGACTTTGCAGAGCCTCTTCCAGCGCCACATTGCAATCGACGTTCTTGCGAGGGACACCGGCCTGCACAACTCGCGAAAAAGTCAGCAGATCCCGGATCAGGACCTGCATGCGCAAAGCTCCCTCGCGCGCATAGCCAAGGAATTTATCGGCATTTTCGTCGAGCTTGCCGCAATAGCGTTCAGCCAGCAGCTGCGTATAGGACGCCACCATGCGCAGCGGCTCTTGCAGGTCATGCGAGGCCGCATAGGCAAACTGCTCCAGATCACGGTTGGAACGGGCAAGTTCTTCCCCTCTGTCCGCCAATCTCTGTTCGGCGCGCTTGCGCTCGGTGATGTCGCGTGCAATTTTCGAAGCGCCAACAATCGCGCCGCTGCTGTCCCTGATCGGCGAAATTGTCGTGGAAACGTCAATGTACGTGCCATCCTTTCGGACGCGGATAGTTTCGAAATGATCAACGCTCTCACCGCGCCCAATTCGCGCCAGAATGTCCGGTCCCTCGTTCGCGCGTTCCGGTGGCACGAGCATCTGCATCGGTTTGCCTACGGCCTCCGACGACGAGTAGCCGAACACCTTCCCGGCGCCGCGATTCCAGCTGGTGATCGTCCCGTCCAGGGTTTTGCCGATAATGGCATCGTCGGACGACTCGACCACGGCCGCCAGGCGTTCGCGCACTTCCTCCGCACGCTTGCGCTCGGTAATGTCGGCGAATGTGACTGCCACATGGCCTTGGTGAGTACGAAATGCGGTCAATTCGAGCCATCTCTCCAAGGGTTGCGCGTAGTTCTCGAAATGAATCGAATCTCCAGTCGTCGCGACCTTTCCGTAGGTTTCAATCCAGAAGGGTTCGAGGCTGGGAAGAACCTCGCGAATCGTTTTCCCCAACACTCCGTCCCGTGGTAAGCCGCTATGCACGGAAAACGCTGGGTTTACTTCTAAATAGCGGAAGTCGTACGGCTTACCATTCTCATCGCAAACGGCTTCCAGCAGCGCAAACCCCACGACCATTTCACCAAACAGCTGGCGATAGCGCCGTTCACTCTCGTGCAGCGCTTCCTCCGCCCGCTTGCGCTCGGTGATATCGACGCGGATGGCTACATACTTGTCAAGCTTTCCATCCGCGCCCGCCAATCCAACAATCGTGCTGTCGACCCAGTAGAAGGAGCCATCCTTGGCGCGGTTCCGAATCTCGCCGCGCCATACTCCGCCCTCAGCGATGGTGCGGTACATCTGCTGGAAAAATTCCTTGGGGTGGTAGCCGGAGTTTAGGACGCGGTGATCCTGGCCGAGGAGTTCTTCGCGGGAGTACTTACTGATGGCGCAGGACTTATCATTGACATAAGTGATGCTTCCCTTCACGTCGGTCATAGCCACAACGGCGTGCTGATCGAGAGCGAATTTTTGGTCAGCCAAATCCTTCCGCGCAACCTCGCTGGTGGCGGCCAGACTTTCCCTCAGTGCTTCCTGCGTCTTCTGAAGTGCTTCGACCGCAGATTGAAGGTCGGCGAATTGATCAAGCGCCAGCTCCCGCTCCGTCAGAGGTTTCTGGAGTCCTTGTACGGCCGGCTCGCGCTCGATAAGCGGGATTTCCATATCGACATTCACCCCAAATATCCAGAAGATCCTGCAAACAAGAAAAGGCTTTCGACCGACATTCTGCAGCTCTGAAACCTGCCCCCGGTCAACGCCTCCCGCGCTGGAGCGGCGTCGGCCGGGTTGCCATCCACGAGAAGGCCCTGACGCATCGGTTTCATCGCCCGGTTCCCCCCTTCTCGCCGCATGACGACGGGCTGGCGAAATGCGCCTGAATGCGGGCCCGCAGCCTTTACGAGAACTCGCTCATACCCTCCAACGAAGTGCCGGCGAACGAATGGTCGCCGAACATGGTCGCTGAACAATGTTTCGCCGAACATGGTCGCTGAACGACGACAACGCCGCCCCCCAACGCCAAGGCGCCGCGCACATCAGTCAATGATCCCTGCTAGACATAGCTATCGGCCCAGCCAAGACGCGCTTGAGACCCTAAAGACAAGGCATATCGGGCATCAGAACAGACGGGAACCTTCTATCCAGCCATGTCCGTATGGACGTACTTGGGGGGCTTTGTACAAGGGGACGGCTTCAGCCCGCGCCGATTAAGCCAAACAAATCTGGGCTCTACAGGTTGCGGAAAAACTCCGCTCGAAGCGGGGTTTGGGAAGGGCAGAAGTTTACTCGTGCCGTTAGCTCGTTGGCGGGCGCCAAGAGCGATGGTGACGAGGAATTCGTCGAGAACTGAGGCTCTTCGACTGCCTTTGCTACTTCTTGTACACGGTCGGCTGCGGACCCTTCTCGAGCGCCTCGCGATCCCAGATCATGCCCTCGCGGTTGTAGCTCGCGAGCTCGAAATCCTGGGTGAGTTCGAGCGCATCGGTAGGGCAAGCATCTTCGCACAGGCCGCAGAACATGCAGCGGCTCAGATCGTAAGTAAAGTTGACGAGCTCTTTGCGGCGGGTCTTTTCATTACGCTCGCTGGTGACGACGATCAGGTTTTCCGGACAAGCCAGAGCGCACAGATCACAGGAAATGCAAAGCGTCTCCTCGGTGTCTGGGTTGACGTTCAGCCGCGGCGCGCCTCGGTAACGCTCGGCGACCTGCGGCCGCTCCAGCGGATACTGCTCGGTATAGATTTCCTTGGGATCTTGATAGCGGAACGTCACGCCCAGTCCCTTGATCAGGTCCAGCAAAAACACTTTCCGGAAGATGTCGGGCATTTCCATATCCCTGCTAGGATAACACTGACGGGACACAGACGGGTATGAGATCAACCGCAGAAGCCTCTTCTGACGAGCTTTCTTCCGACGAGCTTGCCTCCGACGAACTTCGAATGGAGGAAGCCCTGCGCTGCGCCCAGCGCGCACTGGAGGCGGGCGAAGTGCCGGTGGGAGCGGTCGTGGTGTGCGCAGGGCGCGTGGTTGGACGAGGATGGAATCGCAACCTCGCCGACTGCGATCCCACCGCTCACGCTGAGATAGTGGCGCTGCGCGAGGCGGGACGAAACCTCGGTAACCACCGGCTCGGCGACTGTGAACTGTTTGCTACAATTGAGCCCTGCGCCATGTGCGCGGGAGCGGCCATTCATGCCCGCGTCCGTCGTTTGGTGTACGGTGCCGACGACCCCAAGGCAGGCGCCGTCCATTCGATTCTGCAGGTGGTGAATCATCCCAGTCTGAATCATCGGATGGAGATCCGGGGCGGGGTTCTGGCCGGACGTTCGGCGGAGATGGTACAGGAATTTTTTCGGAAGCGTCGTTAGGTTTTCGGGAAGGGCACGGCTTCACGGGTGCGGAAAAAACTCGGTTTTTGACTTTGCTTTGAAGGGGCGCGGCTTCAGCCGCGCCGTAAGTGTCGCAAATCAATGGCGCCTTTGGCCGCCGACGCGCCACCGAGCTATCAAGATGACTTTTTCCGCAGCCTGCTCAGCCGTGCCAGTCCGATGAGATAAAGACGCGGTTTTTAGCCCCTCAGGGTGAGACCCCGTCTACGAACAACTAATTTTCCGGAGAGGTGCGTGAGCGGTTGAAACGATCCGCCTCGAAAGCGGACATACCTTAACGGGTATCGTGGGTTCAAATCCCACCCTCTCCGCCATTATCTAGTTGACAGCTAAGGACCTACTAGCCAAATTCACCGCAGAACGCCGCACGTAGTTGTAACCACGGAGGAAAATAATCTTGAGCAAAAAATTCATCCTGCAAAAAGCTGGTACGCAGTACATCGAAACAGAAGTGCCCAAGGGAAGAGGGGCACACGTGGTAGCCGCGCCTTCGTACAACAGTTGGGAAGCAATGGAGCAGCGTCTGTTAAGCCTTGGTGCTTTTCCTGAAGTTATCAAACGGGTCAAATCTGATTTTGAATCTGGTAAGGAGAGCACATCAATCGAAATACTCGACGCTGACGATTCAAGCAATGAGCTCTTCCTCGCCGTACTGCCCCTGATCCACATAAGCCCCAATGCTTACTTGGGATATGGGATGACCGAACAGACGCTCACCTTGTTCCCAGACAGGAAACTCGCGACTGAATTCTTTCCGGACGAAGTTGACAACTATATTCTCGCTTTCGAGTCGCGCGCTCAGAAGTACCTAACTGGTGGACATGTTACGGGGTATGACGTTCAAAAAGAAAACACGATAGATGGTCGCGTCGTCGTGCGGGTGGTGCAGCATGTCGGAAAATAAAAGTGCGAATGAGCAGTCGGTGACGAGCAGAGGCTATAACGCTGGTGGATTGGTTGCCTTTCCGCGCCCTGATGAGATTGTCGTTCCCTTGCGCCGCGAAGAGTTCGATATTTTGTGCGAGGGTGGAGTGGGGGAGGAGAAGTCCAGTCGTGACGTATACATTGGCGGATTTTTCGGAGCCGGTGCCGGTCTTGTTGCATTTCTTGCCGCAACGGATTGGGTTGCTACTTGGCAACCAGAGCGTCGGTGGTGGTTTCTTATCCCGTTTCTGGTGCTCTGCATCATGATAACGGCTTCGGTAGTTGGTGCTTGCATCCATCAAATGCGTCTAAAACGAATTAGCAACAATTCGCCATTCTCGCGTCTCAGAGCGCGGCTGCTGGGATTATTCAATGAGGCGCGAACCCCTGATATCCCAGTTGAAAAACTTCCCGGATCGGTCGTCAAGCAGATAGATGCGGCGGTGGGCCCAAAGTGGGAAAACGTCGCTGATATATTTTGGCTTGGCCACGATCTTGTTTGGACAACGCAAAAAGTGTACGGCGCAGGGCCGAAGGAAAGAATTTTCCACGGGTTAACTCAGTGTTACCACCACCTCTCTGAGCTTGGGCTCGCAGACAGTATTCCGGGAAGGCTGCTTTCTTCGCTCAAATCACAAGTGCAGGTGATGTCGGACGCAGCTCTAGCTCAGCAGTGGAGAAATGATTTTGCCGCCAAGCTTTCTCAGGTAATTCAAGGCGTAAGCGATATGGCGATTGGCGAGCAACCGGGCTTCAAGTCACACCCGTAGCCGGGCCAACCCAAAAAGAATTACCGCGCTTTTGCGATCACAGCCGCGCTGGCAGCGGGGCGCCGCACTTGGGCTGGCGGTAATGCGGCGTTGACCCTTTAAGGCGATGGGTCATAATTGACTATGGCCAAGTCAATCCGGGTTTGCAGACGGTCCGAAGTTGAACACCTTCGGAAGTTCCTCGAATACGCCAAGCGGCAGTTAAATGAGGCGAGGATATATCCTCCGCTAAACGCCTACCGCTACCTTGTTGCCCTATCTCTGTACTCGAAGTGTCTCACTGTCGCTGAGGCTACGCTCGTACTGCTTGAGTCAGGATTTGGCGACGAAGCGTTTGGTATGACTCGGACGATGGTCGACATTTCGTTCACTATGCACTATCTCGCTAACAAGGATTCGGAGGAGCGAGCGAAGTTGTTCTATCAATTTCACGCCAAGAACATTAGGGACATCACCACTGTGGTACGAAAGTACTGGCCGCAACTTCTACATCCCAAGGCTTCGTCGCTAACCACGGTGGACCTCGCAAAATACCCACGCCCGCATAGTTGGTCGGGCAAGCCACTGAGCGATATGGCTCTGGAACCTCACACGGCGGAGATTGATCCCCGGACTGGAAAGCCCTTTGTCAACGACCTTGGGTATCGCCTGATATTTCAATGGACATCGCACTATGTACACCCGACGATCATCTGTTTACGAAATCACATCGTCAAACCCGGCCACGATCCCTTCCTCGTGCGTAGCGGCCAAGGACAGGATATGAGCCACCTGACGGCGTTTTTCCTGACATCGCACTTGGCCAGTACAATAATCGCCTTTTACCGATGTCTTGGTGATCCGCAGCCGGAGCGTTTGTCTAAATGGGTTGCCGCGTTACTCACTCATATCGGAAGCCGACATAAAGACAAGGAGTATTAAATTACAACGCTGAGAAAGCTGACCGGGAACATCGGGAATTTTTTGAGCTGAAATTGTTCGCCGCACCTTCACCGCAAAATTCTGATTTCGCCGCAAAACGCCGCAAAATCATGGGTCAAAACACGCTAAAATTGCGTCCGAAACAGCGTAAGTAACTTTGGAATCAACGGGCCATTTTTAAGTTAGGTGGGTTCAAATCCCACCCTCTCCGCCATGTTTTCAAAATAACTTGCAGGTGATGAAACCCCCATGGCGCGGTAGCGATCTGGGATTAGATTACTTCCATGGCTGCCGATAACGTTGTTTTGGGGCGCGTGGATTGTATAGTCATTTATTGGTATAGTCATTCTCAGAGGGTCATGGCGAAAGCGGGAAAACCAGACGTGGGGCTTCGTTCGGTGCCGTGGTGGCGCGGGGCGTTTGTCGGCGTTGTCATGTTTTCTCTGGTTATCACGCTGGCTACACGAACCTTCCCCCTTGCGGTTCCGCATTCGACAACGGTTCAGTCCAACTCGCCGCAGGCTATGCGGCAGCACATGGATCGCGATGCGGTTCGTTGGGCTGTGCCCGTAGCCAAAATCACCGTGGCGCCGGTTCCCACGTTCTATCCTCGCGTGGCGCTGGCCGGCCCGCCTGTTCCAACTTTCCTTATCGAGGAGAATGTCTACACTCGACCACCTCCCGCCTGCTGATCTTTTTCCTCCGTTGTCAAAAGCTAGTCACTGCAACTGAACTCCAGCTCAGTCACTGAACGAGGCGACGATTGAGGCGACGTGGCTCTGCCACGACTGGCGCCAAGCCTGGTGAATTCGAAGAGAGCTAAGTCTGGTGGAAGCTGTATTATGGCTCATTGTACTGGCCTCAGGCGTGCGGGTTTTGGAGTAAAAATGACGCTGCAACGCAGCCACATAGTGATTGGAGTTGTAGTGCTTGCCGCGATTATCGCGATCACACTGCTCATGCATTCGCTGGGTGACGCGAAAGCCAAGAAGGCCGATGAACCTCCGCGACGCCTCGCTCCGGTCGTATTCGCCACTCGCAGTCCACTCGAAAACGCCATCACTCTCACGGGTGAATTCCGTCCCTTCCAGCAAGTCGATGTTCACGCCAAGGTTTCGGGCTACATCCGCCACATCTTTGTGGACGTGGGGGACAAGGTTAGTACGGGGCAGGAGCTGGCCGTTTTGGAGGTCCCCGAACTGAATGCGCAGGTCATGGGCGCCGAGGCGGACATCCGACGCAGTCAAGACGCGATTCGCCGCGCCCAGAGTGAAATTGAACGAGCGGAGTCTACGCACCGGGCTTACCACGCAGCATATACACGGCTCAAGCAGGCGTCCGAGGAGCGTCCCGGGTTGGTCGCCGAGCAGGAATTGGACGACGCGATGGCAAAAGATAAAGAGACCGAGGCACAGATCGACAGCACTCGCGCCGCTCTGGCTGAATCGCAGGGCCAGCTCGGGATGGCGCAAGCTGCTCTCGCGCGCCTGTCCGCCTTGCAGGCTTATTCGCACATCACCGCTCCCTTCGCGGGTGTGGTCACCAAGCGCTACGTCGATACCGGCGCCCTGATCTCAGCCGGAACCGCATCGGAGACCCAATCACAGCCGGTGGTCCAACTAGCGGAGTGGTCGCTGCTGCGGTTGGTCATCCCGGTTCCCGCATCCTCCGTGCCCCTGTTGCACCTGGGCAGCGTAGTGCAAGTGCATGTTCTCGATTTGAATCGAGACTTCCAGGGGCGCGTGGCCCGCTTCGCCGACGCACTTAATGATGAGACGCGGACCATGCACACCGAGATTGACGTGGAGAATCCGCAAAACACTTTGACCGACGGCATGTACGCCGAGGTCAAGCTGGTGTTGCACGGGAAAGAGGACGCGCTCACCGTTCCCGTCCAAGCCGTGATCCAGGAAGGCAACAATCATTACGTGCTGGCCCTGGACGATCGGAATCGTGTGCAGAAGCGGAACGTGGAGCTAGGGGAGCAGACCTCCACTACCGTGGAAATCGTTCACGGTCTCGCGGAAAAGGAGCGAGTGATCAGTGCCGGTCAGTCCGACTACGCGATCGGCGAGGTGGTGACGCCAAAGTTGGAGCAGAAGTTGGAACCAGGCTCCCCTGGTGCGAGCGATGGTCACACGGGAGAGCGAAAGTAATGCCGAGATTCGCTCTGAACTACCCATTCTTCGTGATCATGCTTTGTCTGGTGGTCGCCGTGGTCGGTGTGACGACCGTGGTTCGGATGCCGGTGGATCTGTTCCCGCAGATCAAGATTCCGGTAGTGGTGGTGGCGACCTTCTACGCGGGGATGCCTCCGGAGCAAGTCGAGGCTGACATTACCGATACGTTCGAGCGTTTTTTTACCCTCGGCAGCAACATCGACCATATCGAGTCCCGCTCTCTGACGGGCGTAAGCCTGATCAAGATTTACTTCAAGCCGGGGAGCGATGCCAATGCCGCTCTTAGCAATATCGCGAACCTGGCGATGGCCGATCTGCGGCGTCTGCCTCCAGGTACTTTGCCACCTGTGGTGCTCAAGTTCGATGCCTCAAGCCTTCCCGTTTGTTTGGTAACGCTAAAAGGGGAAGGCCTGGATGAGACCCGGCTCAAAGATCTGGCGCAATTCCAGGTTCGTAACCAGATCGCCAACGTACCCGGCGCCTCTGTGCCTCAGCCCTTTGGCGGACGCTATCGCCAGATCATGGTTTATGTGGACCCCGTCAAATTGGAGGCGCACCAGCTTAGCCTGATGGACGTGGTTCGCGCGGTGAATGATTCCAACCTGATTCTTCCCGCCGGGGACGTTCGCATCGGTCCCAGAGATTACAACATCTACGCCAATGCGCAGTTGCCCAACGTAGAGGAGCTCAACCGCATACCGCTGAAGACCGTGGGCGACGCGTCGGTGATGGTTGCCGATGTGGGTGAGGCCAAGGACTCCGGCGCGATCCAAACCAACATCGTCCGTATCGACGGACAGCAATCCGTCTACATCCCTGTGCTGAAGCAAGGCGGCGACAGCAATACCATCACGATTGTGAACGGAATCAAAGCGGCGATCGTGGATCTGTTGGACATTCCGAAATCGCTCAAGACGGCAGTCGTCTTCGATCAGTCCATCTTTGTCAAGAGTGCCATCAAGAACGTAATGAAGGAAGGCGGAATCGGGCTGGTGCTGACCGGCATCATGATTCTCATTTTCCTGGGCAGCCCGCGAGCCACTTTTGCCGTGCTCCTCTCCATTCCTCTTTCCGCGTTGGTGTGCTTCTTGCTCATGAATGCCATGGGCGGGTCGATCAATGTCATGCTGTTGAGCGGTTTGGCGCTGGCTTTTTCCCGGCTGATTGACGACTCGGTCGTGGTGCTGGAAAACATCTTCCGTTACATGGAAATCGGCGAAAGCCCAAGAATAGCAGCGGAAAAGGGAGGCATGGAGGTCTCGCTGGCAGTTCTGGCGGCCACGTCTACCACCTCGATCGTGTTTTTCCCTGTAACGTTTTTCTATGGCGTCAGCCGCTACCTTTTCATCGATCTCGCTCTGGGCGTAGTGCTGTCTATTTTTGCCTCGTACATCTTCGCCATGACGGTGGTGCCGCTCTATTGCGCGAACTTCATCCGCCTCCCGGACGTTGAGGAGGAGATTGAACGCGAGTCAGAGAACAAGTCCGCTGCGCGATCCCTCTACATGAGGTTCCTTGGCCGCTTCAATGAAAATTTCCAGAAGCTCTTGGACCACTACGAGCATTATGTGACTCGCGCTCTGGCCCGCCCGGGGAGAACCGTGGCGTGGATTTCCGCGGGCATCGTCTTGGTCCTAGCGGTAATTTTTCCATTCGTGGGGACAGCGTACTTTCCACGCACCGATCCGGGTCAGTTCGTCATCGACGTCAAGGCGCCTAGCGGTTCCCGGATTGAGGTCACCAATCAATACATCGCGCGCGTCGAGAACGATATTCGGCAGGTAGTTGACCCCCACGACCTGGGGATGATCGTCTCCAATATCGGGATTACCCCCGACCTCTCCGCCATGTACACCAGCAACTCGTCCATGGATACGGCATTTGTCCTGGTGAGCTTGAAAGAAGACCACAAGCTCGGCAGCTATGAATACATGGGGCGCGTTCGCCGCAAACTGTCCGAAGACTTGCCGGAACTCGGTACCTATTTTAAGGCGGGCGGATTGGTCGATGCCGTGATCAACCTGGGATTACCCGCGCCCATCGATGTTCAAGTCCGAGGCAACGACCTCGACGGAACTTATAAAGTGGCGACGAATATCGCCAAGCAGATCCGAAGCCGCAAGGGCGTGGGCAGCATCCTCATTCCCCAGAATCTTCTTTATCCCGGACTGCAGCTGAATATCGATCGCGAACGCGCCGGCCTGATTGGACTCAACCCTAAACAGGTGGTGGACAATGTGATCACTGCTCTAACCTCCAACGGCATGATCGAGCCGAGTTACTGGATCGATCCCAAGACTGGCAATAACTACATGCTTACCGTGCAGTACTTCGATAAGCAGATCCAGAACATGAGCATGGAGGATTTCAAACAGATCCCTTTGCGTGCTCCGGGTATCAAGAGTTACACGCCGCTGCAATCCGTGGCTGACATCACGCCGATGAATACTCCGACAGAAGTCGATCACTATCAGCTTCAGCGCGTCATCGACATCTATGTGATGCCTTCGGGTGAGGCATTAGGTGTAATCAATCGCGAAGTCAACGACATCGTCGGACACCTGTCTTTGCCGGAAAACATACGGGTCAATGTGCTCGGGTCCGTGGTCGGCATGCAGGAATCGTTCAAACGCTTTTCCATCGGTCTTGTGCTGTCCATCGTGCTCGTCTATCTGATTCTGATGGCGCAGTTCACTTCTTTCATCGACCCGCTGATCATCCTGGTGGCGATCCCCCCAGGCTTGGCGGGAGTAGTGCTGATTCTTTGGCTCACGCACAGCACCTTCAACATCATGTCTCTCATGGGCGTGATTATGATGACTGGAATCGTCGTTTCCAACAGCATCTTGATCGTCGAGTTTGCGCGCCAGCTGCGCAAGGAGGACTTCTCGCTCCAGCAGGCCCTGGTGCGGGCATGCAAGATCAGGCTGCGCCCCATTCTGATGACCTCGCTCGCCACTTTGTTGGGCATGCTTCCGATGGCCTTGGGCGTGGAGACGGGCAGCGAGCAATACGCTCCTCTGGCGCGCGCCGTAATCGGAGGCCTCGCGGTTTCTGTGGTCGTCACAGTTTTTCTCGTACCTGCAGTCTATCTGATGGTCCACGGCAAAGAAGAAGATGGGAAGAATGAGAAACAGGAGGAACAGCCGGCATGACGTGGAGACTAGCGCAATTCTCGATTTGCTGTACGGGGACGGCAGGAACGGCTAGGGCACGGCTTCAGAGGCTGCGGGAAAACTCGGGCTTCGTATCAGGGTATCGCTTTAGCGATACCGTAGGTCCTCCGAAACCAGATGCCCCTTTAGGGGCTGGCATCGAGAATCGACTTTTTCCGCAGACTGTTCAGCCGTGCCGCCAGGGGCTGCAACGGGTTTCGGCTTCAGCCGCTGGGGGTAACGCATCGCACACCATAACGAAAAACGCGCTAGCACTTCTACTCGGAACCCTCGCGCTCTCAACCCATTGGCTCTCAACTCAATGTCTGGCGCAGTCGGTTCCCGGATCGCAGAGCCCGACGTCCCCGAGCGTTGTGCGGCTCACCGTGAAAGACGCAGAGGCGCTCGCGTTGAAAAACAACCCAGCGATTTCCGTAGCGCGTCTCAGTGCCTTGGCTTCGAAGCAAGTGACGCGGGAGGTGAGCTCGAATCTCTGGCCGCAAACTTATGCCAACCTGACGGCGGTCGATGCCGAAAACAATAGCCGCATCACGGCTGGGGCATTGAACAATCCAACCGTCTACGCCCGTGCCGCCGGAGGCTTTACGGTGACCCAACTCATCACGGACTTTGGCCACACCACGAACCTGGTCGCCAGCGCCCGCCTCCAGGCAAGAGCCGACGAACAGAACGCGGCAGCAACCAAAGAGGAAATCCTACTGGCCGTGGACCAGGCCTTTTACAATACGCTGCAGACTCATGCTGTGCTGCAAGTGGCCGAGCAGACCGTAGCCTCGCGGCAGTTGTTATCTGACCAGGTTTCCGCTCTCACCAGGAGCAAACTAAAGTCGGAACTGGACTTGAGCTTTGCCAACGTGAATCTGGCGCAGGCCAAACTTCTCTACCTGGACGCGGTAAACAACGACAAGGCTTCCGCGGCGTCCCTTTCGGCGATTCTGGGATTTCCCACTCTCCAAGCCTTTGACCTGGTGAACGACACCGAGCCGCTGGCGCCACCCCCAGCCGATGTCGACCCGTTGATCGCCGAGGCTTTTGCCAAGCGTCCCGAGATTCTTGGACTGGAATTTCAGTCGGAGTCCGCGGAGAAGCGGCACCAAGCCGAGCATGACCAGTTCTATCCGACCATCAGTGCCCTCGGAGCTTTTGGAGATTCTCCGGTGCGTAACGATATCATCTATGGGCCTTACGCGGCCGCGGGGGTGAACCTCGAGATTCCGGTCTTCAATGGATTCCTCTACGCCGCGCAGTCGCGCGAAGCCGACTTGCGCGCCCAAGCCACGCGGCAACGTCTGATCGACCTTCGAAATCGGATCTCGCGCGATGTACGTACAAGCTGGCTGGCTGCAAGCACGGCATTCGACCGCGTGAATGTGAGCGAACAGTTGCTGGCCCAGGCAAACCTGGCGCTTGATCTGGCCCAGACAAGATACAAGCTAGGCCTCAGTTCGATCGTAGAACTCAGCCAGGCACAGCTCCAGCAGACGCAGGCCGAGATCGAAAACGCGCAGGCCGGATATCAATACCGCTTGGCCTTGTCAGTCCTGCGCTACCAGACTTCAGGACTGTAAGTCGGTCGCTGAGAATCGCGAATCGCCCGAGACGAACTCCCGCGCACGGCAGAGCTCACTCCGGTTTGCCGGTGTAGTGTTGCTCGCGGTGGACATCGCCGTGGTCTTCCAAGGACTCCAGGTGAGTTATGACCTCGGCGGGCGTCCCCAGTTCGGCCGGCAAGCGTTCTTCCAGAATTGTCGCCAGCCGGTGAGCTTCGCTGACCGATGTCAAACGCGGGAACAGCAAGTGTACTTCGATGATCTGGCGGTATCCGGTGGTTCGGAAGCGTACGCCATGGTATTGAATGGCCAGTTCCGAGCAGATTGCATCCAGTTTGTCCCGAATCTTCCGGCCGGCTTTCGGATCCGAATAATCCAGCAGTCCGACTGCCGAGCGCCATACCAAGTGCCCTCCCGACCAAAGAATATTTACGGCGACAGCGATGGCCACCAGCGGATCGAACGGTTTCCAGTGCGTCAGCAGCACCAGTCCCAGTCCTCCCACAACGCCAAAGCTGGTCCAGCTATCGGTCAAAACATGTTTGCCATCGGCTTCGAGAATGAGTGAATTGGTCCGCCGGCCGGTCCGCAGGAGATAGTAACCGAGACCCGCATTGAGGATTCCAGCCATGAGGATCAGCAATGCGCCAGCTCCCAGGTGCTCCAGCTGTAGCCCCGCGATCCACTTCCGGATGGATTCATAAAGAATTGCGATCGCAGCCACAACGATCATTGCGCCTTCAAATCCAGCGGAGAAGAACGTGATCCGTTCGTAACCGTACAGGAATTGAGGAGAAGCTGATCTGGTGCTGAGCCGAAGACTAAAACTGGCAAACCCCACGGCGATCACGTGGACTACCGATTCAGCCGCGTCGGAAAAAATGGCTGCCGAATGCGTCATGAAATAAACTGTGGTCTTGCCGACCAGCATGGCCAATCCAAAGATCAGGGAAAGACGCATGGCGAAGCGCGCGTCGCGCATCTCCTGTTCGTCTCTTCGTGTACCGGGGCTGGCCGTGGCTTGCGGAGGCACGCTCTGTATCCCTGGCTGGGGAGCTTAGCATTTTTTGGTACATAGTCCCCCAGGAATCTCACCAGAAGATGTGATATGGGTCAAGCACCCGGCGCGGCGAGCTTAGTGAGCGATGTGCACTCGATCTCGGTAGATCCCGTGCGGGATGCTTGAGATGGCTGGTGGAAGAAAAAATTGGATCGCGACGTAACCACGACTGACGGTCCCCAGATTCTGCTAGGCTCTCGGCATGGAGAACGCACCCAGCGGACGTGTCAACTGGAAAAGCGTCGCAGTTTATTACGCCGTCGCATGTCTATGGTCGTGGCCTTTCTTCTGGCGTCGGGATATTCTCCATGTTCCTGATACACCCATCACTTCCATCTCGAAGTTGCTGATCCACTGGGGAATGATGTGGGGACCCGGTATAGCGGCACTAGTGTGCATGGTCGTCTTCCGGCGCTCACACCGTCGCGTCATCACTCTTGGGGGGAATTCGTGGGGTAGAAGTATCCTGTTCTGCGCCGCGCCCTTTCTCCTGCTGGCCGCGTTCCGAGCACATGTGTTGTACGGATACGACCTGCCTCCCCTGGTTGCTGCTCTTCCTATGTTTGTCTCAATTCTTGGAGAAGAGCTGGGATGGCGCGGCTTTCTTCAAGACGCGCTTCGCCCCTTGTCGCCGGTCAGAAGGTTTGTCCTGATTGGCGCGTTGTGGGAGTTTTGGCACTTCACGACCAGGACCACCCACGGGTCTGCGCTGAGGATCGCGGTAACGTTGTTGATTTCCTATGCGGCCGTGATTCTTCTTACCTTCATCATCGGATATGCCGCCGAACGCTCTCGCTCAGTGGTGGTTGCGGTGTCTCTCCATATGTATGTCGACGTGCTGCTGAACAATCTGGACTTGTACATTCCCTTGCTGCTGGCCTTGCCCGTATGGGCGTGGTTGCTGCTGACTTGGCCGAAGCAAACAACCGTACAGAATTAGGCACGGTTGTGTGCGTTGCGTTCCAGACCCAATTCACGGCGCAGATTCCGCCGGACGGCGACAAGGTCGTCGCCTACCAGGTCCACCACTCCTAATAGGTCGCACCCCTCACACAAGATCTTCCGCCCGGATCGGCAGCCGCCGGATGCGCTTCCTGGTCGCTGCAAAAATCGCGTTGCACACCGCCGGTGCAATCAGCGGCGTCCCAGGCTCTCCGATCCCGCCCGAAGGCTGATCGCTCGGCACGATGTGCACCTCGACCTTCGGCATCTCATTCATGCGGAGCATCTGGTAATCGTCGAAATTCCCTTGCTCCACGCGCCCCTTATTGATTGTGATTTCTCCTTTCAGCGCGGCCGTCAGCCCGAAAACGACTGCGCTCTGCATCTGCGCCTCAATCGTCAGCGGATTCACCGTCCTCCCGCAATCCACCGCGCAAACCACGCGATGCACCTGCACCTTGCCGCTTTTCTTGTCCACCGACACTTCGGCGACTTGCGCCACGTAGCTCCCAAACGAACTCAACACTGCGATCCCGCGGTATCGCCCGGCCGGCAACGTTTCACCCCAGCCCGCCTTCGTCGCCGCCAGTTCGAGCACGGCCAAATGCCGCGGCGCTTTCTGAAGCAGCCGCCGCCGGAACTCATACGGATCTTTTCCGCCTGCCGCCGCCAGCTCATCCAAAAAGCACTCGCTGAAAAACCCGTTTTGCGAATTTCCCACCGACCGCCAGAACCCCACCGGAATCCCCGTCTCCGTCAGTTGGTAGTCCACGAGAATATTCGGAATGGCATACGGCAATTCCGCTGCTCCCTCCACGCTCGAACTATCCAGCCCGTCCTTCACCGAACCCGGAAAGAACCGCGACATGATCGAAGGGCAGGCGATCCGGTTCGACCACGCCACCGGCCAACCTTCAGCATCCAGCCCCGCCTCGAACCGGCTGTACGACGCTGGCCGGTAGAAATCATGCTGCATGTCGTCCTCGCGCGACCACGTTACCTGCACCGGCGCGCCCGCAGCTCGCGAAATCTCCACTGCCTCGATCACAAAATCCTGCTCCGCTCTCCGTCCGAATCCTCCGCCGAGATACGTCGTGTGAATATTCACCTGCTCGGGCTTCAGCCCGGCGATCTTCGCAGCCGTCATCTGGTTGACGCCTTGAAATTGCGTCGGCGCCCAGACATCGCACCCGTCCGCGCGCACGTGCGCCGCGCAGTTCATCGGCTCCATCGTGGCGTGCGCCAGGAACGGCGCCTGGTACACCGCTTCGATTTTCTTCGCCGCGCTGGCAAGTCCCGAAGTCACGTCGCCTTCCTTCCGCGCCACGGCTCCGCCCGGCTTGCTCGCTCCCTCCTCGAGCGTCTTGCGGATTGCCGCGCTGGTCAGCGCAGCGTTCGGCCCTTCTTCCCACTTGATTTCAAGCGCGTCCCGCCCCTGCATCGCCGACCACGTGTTGTCCGCCACCACGGCCACTCCGCTCGAAATCTGCACTGCCAGCTTCACGCCGCGCACTGCCTTCGCCTTGTCCGCATTGAAGCTCGCCACCTTCCCTCCACTCACCGGACACCGCGCCACCACCGCGTGCAGCATTCCCGGCTGGCGCACGTCGATGCCAAACTCTGCGCGCCCGCAACTTTTGTCCGCCGCATCCAGCCGCTTCGTCGCCTTACCCACGATCCGGAATTGCTTCGGGTCCTTGAGCTTTACGTCGCTCGGCACCGGCAGTTTTCCCGCCGCTTCCGCAAGGCTTCCATAACTCAGGCGCTCCTTGGTCTGCGTGTGGATCACCTGGCTGTTTTCCGCGCGGCACAGCGCTTTATCCACGGTCCACTTTTCCGCAGCCGCTGCGATCAACATCTCTCGCGCCTGCGCTCCGGCCGTCCGCAGCGGCATCCACATCCCTCTCACGCTCGTGCTCCCGCCCGTTCCCTGCATTCCAAAGACGGGGTTCGCATATTCTTTCGCCGCCGGCGCAAACACAGTGCGAATCTTTTTCCAGTCGCACTCCAGATCTTCGGCCATCAGCATCGAAAGCGACGTCACCACTCCTTGCCCCATCTCCGATTTGTCAATCACCAGCGTGACCGCATCGTCGGTCCCGATCCGGATCCACGCGTTTGGCGCAAATGTCACCGCCTCAGCCGTCGCCGCACGCGCATCGATCCGATTCGGCAGATAGAATCCAATCACCAGCCCAGTCGCTCCCGCCGCTGCGCTCTGCAAAAATTCCCGCCGATCCACTTTGATCGTCGCGCTGCTCATTCCGCACCTCCCGTAGCCGCGCCCACAGCGGCTGTTGTTTGTGGAGCGACGGGCGTCCTCGCCCGTCCGGAGGGCGCAGCGGGAGGGGCGGGGACGCCCGTCGCTCTATTTGCAGCCAGTTCATCCGTCATCGCAGCTGTCTCTCCCGGCTTGTTCGCCTTCTTCACGGGCGACGCTTTCTGCCGCGCGGGCGCCGCATGCATCTGCGCCGCGCGGTGAATCGCTTCGCGAATTCTTTGATAAGTACCGCACCGGCAGATGATCCCGCTCATTGCGTCGTCAACCTCCGCATCGGTGGGCCGCGGCTTTTTCGCCAGCAGCGCCGCCGCAGACATGATTTGCCCGGACTGGCAGTAGCCGCACTGCGGCACGTCCAGCTCGATCCACGCCTTCTGCACCGGATGGCTCAGATCGGCCGAGAGTCCCTCGATCGTAGTCACCTTCTTCCCGGCGGCTTCTGAAATCGGCGTGATGCACGACCGCGTTGCCTGGCCGTCAATATGCACTGTGCAAGCCCCGCACAGCGCCATACCGCACCCATACTTCGTGCCGCGCAGATTCAGAACATCGCGGATCACCCACAACAGAGGCATGTTGGCGGGCACATCCACGCGGGTGGAGCGCCCGTTAATCACAAACTCAAAAGGCATGGTGTCATCTCCGCTAAGAAACATTCACCCGGAAAACGTTAGCTTTCGTTGCGGTCACGCTGTAATGACCGCGGCTTGGCCCAACGACCAAGAGACCGGAAATAGGAACTGCGTATACTCGCCGACGGCATACAACCTTTCCCGCCGACTACCCGCTTATTATAAGGAACCTTGGCCGCAGGAAAGTAATTCGTTTTGCGCTATCCGCTCTCGGAGTACCGTAGCTGGTGTCGAATGTCTATGGCTGGCACCTCCAACGCATCTTCCCCCAGCGATTCGTGGTAGCTACTTAGTGCAGCCCATATCTGCTACTCTGCTTTGGAACCTTTCCCGAGGGAAACCGATCCATGCGATTCCACAGCTTTTTCAGAGTTAGATTTGCTTTATTTCTCTGCTTTGTTCTGCCACTCTCCATCTCGGCCGCCGACAAGAAAAAAGCGAAGGCAGCGGCGGCCGAAGCTGACCAGCCATCATACGAACTTCCCCAGCCTGCAAAAGAGAATCTCGACTACACCACGTATCAGCGCATTCGCGAAGAAGGCCTGACCCATTCGCACGTGATGGACTTCGCATCCGCTCTGATGGATGGCATTGGCCCACGCCTGACCGGTTCACCCAACCTGCGCCGGGCCAACGAGTGGACGCGCGCTCAATTGGCGGCGATGGGTTGCAGCAATGCCCATCTCGAAGACTGGGGTGAGTTTGGCATGGGCTGGCAGCAGCTCAACACCTGGGTACGGATGACATCGCCGGACACGGCTGTTTTCATCGCCCAAGCGGCGCCCTGGTCGCCTTCCACCAACGGCGCGGTCAATGGCCAAGCCATTTGGGTTGATATCAAGGACGAGAAAGATTTCGACAAATACAAAGGCAAGCTGACCGGCAAAATCGTTCTGTTGGGAGAAATGCGCGAGGTGAATCCGGTGGACAAGCCGCTGTTCACGCGCATGGACGACAAGGATCTCGCCAAGCTTTCCGAGTTCCCCCTGGAAAAGCAGAAGGCCTACCAAGACAGGATCCAGGAATATATAAAGCGCGCGGCCCTGCTCGATAAAGCCGGAAAGTTTCTTGCCTCGGAGCATGCGCTGGCGGTTATTCTCCCCAGCCGCGACGGCCGCGGCAGCGGCGGCTCCGGCGGCACCATCTTCGACGACGGCGGTCTGGGAAGATTTACCTACAAGCGCGATCGCGCCAATCCCCTGCCCGTAGTGGTCGCCGCGATAGAAAACTATGGACGCGTTTACCGGCTGCTCAAAGCCAATGTGCCGGTTGGCATTGAAATGAATGTGGATGTTAAGTACTTCGATGACCATGAGCATGGCTTCGATACCATCGCCGAAATTCCCGGCACTGATCCCAAGCTGAAAGATGAGGTGGTCATGGTGGGTGGCCATCTTGACTCGTGGGCGGCGGCGACCGGTGCAACCGACAATGGCGCCGGCACGGTGGTTGCGATGGAAGTCATGCGGATTTTCAACACGCTGCAAGTCAAGCCGCGGCGCACCATCCGCATCGGTCTCTGGACGGGAGAAGAGCAGGGACTTCTTGGTTCCCGCGGCTACGTGAAGCAGCATTTCGGATACGTGCCACGCTCGACCGCTCCCGATCAATTGGAGAAGCCAGAGTCGCAGCGCAAACCTACCGGTCCGGTCGTACTCAAACCTGAACAGCCGGAAGTTTCCGGCTACTTCAACGTGGACAATGGTACGGGAAAAATCCTGGGAATTTATCTGCAGGGAAACACCGCGATCGCCCCCATCTTTTCGCAATGGATGGAGCCGCTGAAAGATCTCGGCGTCACCACCATCACCGCGCGCAACACCATGGGCACCGACCACCTATCGTTCGATGCGGTCGGGATCCCCGGCTTCCAGTTCATTCAGGACGGCCTCGACTACGAATCGCGCACGCACCATTCGAACATGGACACGTACGAACGCTTGCAGCCCGCCGACCTGGCGCAGGCGGCAACCGTGGAGGCGATCTTCGTATACAACACTGCCATGCGCGACCAGATGTTGCCGCGCAAGCCACTGCCGCATCCCGAACTCGAAGAGCAGCGCTCCGCTCCGCTCAAGGTAATGCCCGGAGCACTGGAACCCGCGGAGGACCCCAAAGATAGAGATAAAGACAAAGACAAAGAAAATAAGTAGCGGCGAGCCGTTGGAGAATAATGACGCTCACCCGCAATGTCGCGCCAGCAGGCACCCGAATCGCGCAGAGCCGCCTGTCCGCTTATCCTAGAAAAAGAACTTTGCGCCTAACTGAACGAGGCGGGGCGAATCAGCACTGACGACTTGGCCGAAGGAGGAACTGCCGATATTGCCATCCACGGACTGCGGCCCGAAAAACTGAGCGTGGTTGAAAATGTTGAAACCTTCGAGCCGGAACTGCAGTGACTTCGATTCCGTCAAACGTACATTCTTGAGAAGCGCGATATCGTAATTGTCCATTCCCGGCCCGTAAAAAAAGCGCCGTTTGGCTGTGCCCGGTGTCCCCAAGGCGTTCTCGCTGAACTGTGCGGTGTTGAAATAAGAACGCCCGTTGCGCGGATTATGATTCAGATCCAGAGCGCCCCCTCTGTAGTCCGGCTCGTCAACACCATAGTTATTGACGCCATTCGGTTCCGCCCCGAGCAGAGAATTGTCGCCGTAATTGACGAGAGTCACGGGCAGACCCGAAGTGAAATGGGTAATACCAGAGATTTCCCATCCTTCCGTCCAGCGATTCGAATTGCGCGAGAGGATCTCGAACGGAATTTTATAGCTATAGCTGACGACGAAGTTATGCTTCACATCAAAGGCGGATAGGGCTTTGCTGAGCGAGGGATCAAGCGGATTGACCTCTTCCCCGATGTTCGAAGACTGATCTTCCGATTTGCTATAGGTGTATCCCGCCAACACACTTAGGCGTTTACTGCTGTGGCGCAAGGTGATCTGCAAAGCGTTGTAATTGGAATTACCGATCGTGGCCTGGTTGGCATCGCTGCCGAAATTGGATCCCAGCGGTCCTCGGGTGCCCTTGTATGTCTTACCCGTAACAGTCGTGTAAGAAGTACCTTCGCCGAAGGGGCCGCACAAGGTTTGTCCCTGTTTGAGGTTAACGGGATTGCCCAAGAACAGACAGAGCGATGGATTGCCGGGGTTGGCCTCCTCCAGCACCAGCAGTCGATGTCCCTGGCTGCCTACATAATTCATGCTAAGTACGGTGTGGGCTCCGAACCCGCGCTCCAGCGAGAGCATATATTCTTCGGTGTACGGTATCCGATTAGTGGTGGGGTAGTTTGGAAGACCCGTAATGGGCTCGAACTGCGCCCAGTTAATGTTGGAGTCGGGGTGGCTGGCGCTGCTGTTTAATGGAGCGAGTGTAACCGGGAAAACTTGGCCCAGATTCTGGCCGTTTGCTGCCGCTATAAACGGTGTGGAGAACAGCGGCGGCGCGGGACTCGTGTAAGTAGTGCCGTATGGCGCATTGGCACTCATGACTCCAATTGTAAGTGCTTCGATCGCAGTGTAGAACATCCCATAACTCGCTCTTACACTGGTCTTGGCCGGGCCTCCGACTATTCGTGCCAGCAGACCATCGCCACTGGCGCTTGGCGAATAGGCCAAGCCGATGCGCGGAGCAAAGTCGCAATTTCCTCGAGGCGCCAGAGTCCGCGGCACTCCCGGGTCAGTAGGAAAAAGGATGCCGGCGGGAGCTCCTGGAAAAACAACCGACTGCTTACCCGGCACGAATGTCGCGATCTGGTTGTACTTCTCATACCAGGGCTCTATGCGATCCCAGCGCAAACCATAATTCAATGTGATGCTATGGGTCACACGCCAGCTATCCTGCCCATAGATGCCTAAATATTTGTTCCGGCCGTAAAAGGGCTGAAGCTGGCTCTGGTTGTACTGGCTCGGAACTCCTAACAGGAAATCTGCGAAGTCAGAACCAGTCTCGCTCCCAAAGAACAGGAAGCTGCCATTAAACTGAGCGACCGCATTGACATTGATCTGATCGTAGTGGAACTCTCCCCCCCCTTTGATGGTGTGGGTTCCGATTACTTTAGAAAAGTTGTCGAGCAACTGGAAGGTGTTGCCAACCTCCTTTAGTTCATTCGTGTTGGTTCCCATCGTGAAGCTGTTAAAGCCGACACTCTCTACTCCCTCCGTTTTGGGAGACAGCGGAACGATTCCCCCTTTTCCTGGATCGACCTCGAAGCCCTGAGAGGCCAGACTGACGCCGACTCCTCCGATCGGTTTGCCGAGGTCATTCGAGTCGCGCAAATAGCTGAAACGAAATTCATTGACGGCGGTCGGGCTGAGCGTCTTGGTGTTGCCGAGGCCAAGCAATTGCGCACGGCCCGTATAAAGCGCATTGAATCCCGGAACGTTCGCTCCGCCTTGAGCGACCGGGTAGGGATTGTTCTGCGCCCAGTCGTCGAGAAAGTAATAAGCGGACATCAGCCCCCAGCGCGTATTGGCATCAAGGCGGTAGGCGCCTTTATCGTCCCGCGCAGTTTTGTTAAATGCTGAGGTGGAGAATGTGCCGTCAGAGTTATTCGGAGTGGGGATAAATTTCAGCAGATTGATCGCGGGCGCGGACCATGCGCTTTTCGGAATAACGCCATTCAAAAAAACGGCGGAGTAAGCCTCTCCCGAAGTGACCGGATAACCAAGCTCCCGTGTCAGTAAGGATGCGAGGTAGGCGCCACTTACACTTCCGGTAAGATCGAGAAAGTTGCCATTGCGTTCGGCGAGCGAAGGGACTGCAATCTTACTCGTGTCCACTCCCTGGGTCGCTCGCGTCCCCTGATAATCTCCGAAGAAGAAAAGTTTGTTCCTTCGGATCGGTCCGCCGAAAGTCCCCCCAAACTGATTTTGCTTAAATACCCCACGCGTGGGAGAAAAGTAATTGCGCGCATCGAGGTCTGTGTTGCGCAGAAACTCGAACCCATCGCCGTGAAATGCGTTGGTACCGGACTTGGTTACGACGTTGATCTGGCCGCCGCTGAACTCGCCGTATTCGGCATCGAAGTTATTGGTGAGAATCCGAAATTCATCAATGGAATCGAGGTTGGGGACGATCGCCGCCCCCATGTTGACGTCCTCTTCGACATCGCTACCGTTGACCATAAAGCTGTTGGCAAATTCCCGCTGGCCGTTAATCGAGATGGTGCCGGGATTCAAATCTCCGGAGGGAGAGAGCGCGGTCGCGCCCACGTCCTGCACCATCTCAGAGGTGATGGAAGTGGCCGGCGCAACCCCGGGCTGAAGGGAAAGCAAATCCGTAAAGCTCCGTCCGTTGAGGGGCGCCGCCGTCATCCGCGCACTGGTGATGACCTCGCCCATCTGTGTACTCGTCGTTTCAACCACGAGTTGGCTTTCGACGACGGTAACGACATCGGATCTCTCGCCTACCGCCAAAACCGCGTCAACCGTCGCCGCGCTGTCGGCGTCAACCGTGACCCCGGTCCGCTGATGCGGTTTGAATCCCGCTTTTTGGATCGTAATGTTGTAGCGTCCGATGGGAAGGTTGGTGAGAGAGTAGAATCCCTGACCGTTGGTGGCGGCCTGATGCTGGACCCCGGTTTCGACATTGGTTGCGTTTACGGTGGCGTTCGGAACTACGGCATTACTCGTATCCTTGATTGTGCCCGAGACGCTCCCGCCAACTCCAGCCCAGGAATTCACCCCAAAGAACATGAGAAATAGGACAGAAAGAAATAAGGGACTGCGCCGGAAGCACCTTGTCAGCGAGGACGAGAAGCTGAGGCCACAACCCTGCCGCCCACCAACCATCCTTCCTTCTGTCTTTTCGAAACCCATGGATTCCCGTACCATCGTCTCGGCCGTCAGCCCAACAGGCTCGCGATTTCGGTTAGTTTCCTAGTTGCGACCTGGTCGCATATAGATGGCCCAAAAAAAATGCCCGCTCAGCTCGCAGCCTTTTGGCATCGTTTGCAAAATCCGCCCACTTCCAGGCGCACGACCCGGATCTGAAAACCGCTCTGCTTGACCATCTCTTCCTTTAGTTTCTCGAAAGACGAGCTCGCGTATTCCATGATGGCGCCACATCGGAAACAAGCCATGTGGCAGTGATCGCGATTCGTCTTGGCCTCGTAATAGTGCTTCTCGCCCTCGATGTGCATAAGATCCAACTCATCGATCAACCCGCGATTCTTGAGCAACGCAATGGTTCGATAGACGGTGGCGCGATCAATATCCGGATCCTGTTTCTTGGCGATCTCGAGCAGCGTGGCCGCGTCCAGATGTCGAGGCGAGTCTTGAATAATGCCGACCAGCAGGCGTCTCTGAACCGTGATGCGTACCCGCCGCGCAGCTAACTCCTTCATGAGAGAAGGTCGGGTGATTGCCGTAGAGCCCTTCGATCTCCCTAGATGCGAGTCCTTCGCAACAACGGCGCCCACTGACATGCGTTTCCCTTCTTCAGCTAGTTGCGACAGCGTGGCAACTGGCTTTTAATTGGACTTCATCAGCGGTCGCCTGTCAAGGCGCGTTTCTCGAGAAGATCTGCGGCACTCTTCCGCAGTTACCCAATCGTGAACTTGGGTGTAGGACCCAGTTTGAGAATCAAGTTTTGAAAGGCGCCGTGGCGGGCGACCGTAGAATTCTGAAAACAGCAAATCAGGGTCAACTCCATTCCCCTAAGTCGCTCAGTTCAGCCATTTCGCTTCGGATTTCTACCAACCGATCTTGCCTGCAATAATATTCGACTTTGGCGTTGCGGCCGTGGGCCGTCCCCTGTTCCCAAAATAGTCTATTGGCGTGATGGATGGAGTCAATCTCTTGACTCAAAACTGTCATTCTCGCTTGCCTTGTGCCTTCGGGTCCCATCGATACCCCGCTCTGCATCACATCGCTGACTGGCCCGATAACTGTAAGTTATTGGCACCAGAGGACAACTATAATGAGTAGAAACTATAAGGAAGGTATAAAGGGAACTTACAAAGAAAATCAAAAACGAAACTATAGGGGATTTCCCCGATCTTTGCAAACAACGAAGCTGTAGAAGGTGACACCTTTGCTTCCTTCCGTTGAGATGAGTACCGCTGCAGGAATTGCTGCGGGGTCAAGCAGCAGAGGGCCTGATGAGGGCGCACGTGTTGTAGATCTTTTCCCAATTTGCCCGGGCCTGGTGAAGAGCAGCAGAGGCTAGCTCAAATAGTCCAGGCGATTGATTCCCAGCCGCTGCATTTTGTACTGCAGAGTGGTGCGCTTGAGTCCAAGCCGGGCCGCCGCGCCTGCCGGACCCGACAGCGCGCCCCGGGTCTGGCGAAGAATTTCGATGATGTGTTCGCGTTCTTTCTCGCGCAACGTACCGTCGGACTCGGAAGCCTGCCGTGAGATTTCGTCACGCAACTCGTCGAGCGGCGGGCTCAAGCGGTTGCCTTCCGAAAGAATCACCGAGCGCTCGATAAAATTCTCCAGCTCGCGGATGTTTCCCGGCCATCTCCAGCGCATCATGGCTTGGACGACCTCATCGGGGATAACGTCGATTCGCTTGTGCAGCCGGACCGCGCATTTTTCTACGAAATGGCGAATCAGCATGGGGATGTCCTCGCGCCGGTCGCGCAACGCCGGCAGATGCAGGGGAAACACGTGTAAGCGGTAGAACAAGTCCCCGCGGAATTCTTTCTCTTCCACCGCGCGAACCAGATCGCGATTGGTGGCGGCGATCAGCCGCACGTCTACCCGAATCGTCTTCGTGCCTCCCAATCGCTCGAACTCCTGGTCCTGCAGAACACGCAGCAACTTGGGTTGCAACTCCAGAGGAATTTCTCCAACCTCGTCGAGCAGCAAAGTGCCCTTATCCGCTAATTCCAGCCGGCCGATCTTCTGGCTTACCGCTCCGGTGAACGCTCGCTTTTCGTGGCCGAACAACTCGCTTTCCAGCAGTCCCGTGGGAATGGCGGCGCAGTTTACCTTGATAAAGTTGCGGTCCTTGCGCCGGCTCATGCCATGAATCAAGCGAGCTATGCGTTCTTTGCCGGTACCGGTTTCGCCGGTGATGAGGACGGTGGAATCGGTGTCGGCGACGATGGCAGCGTAGTCCAGCACGCGTTGCAAGGCGGGGCTGTTGCCAACGATATCGTCGGACCGGTTCGCGCTCTGGATTTCGTACTCCAAATAGCGCTTTTCCTGGGCCAGGCGGTCCTTGAGTTGCGCGATCTCGCGATAGGCATGCGCATTCTGGAGCGCAGCCGCGATCTGGCTGGCTACTTGCTGCAAATATTCAACCTCCAACGGGCCGAAAGCATTCTCGATCATGCTGCTCGGATTCAGCGTTCCCCAGATCCGATTGCCGGCGATCAGGGGCACACTGCAAACGGACCGCACACCGCCTTCATACATCGCTTTCGCCAGGGGTTCGTTTATGTCGTGCAAATCGCCTGCGGTGAGGAACGCAACCTTTCGCGTATGGATCGCCCATGCCGAGAGTGATTGCTCGAGCGGAACCTCATTTCCGTGGTTAAGGAAAGACTCCCACTCCAGAGCGTCTCCATACGGGTGCACGTTCTTGCCATCCTCGCCCAGCAGGGACAGGACGGCTCGGTCGTAGCGCGCGATGCTCCGGACGCTCGAAAGAATGACCGGCAACAGCTTTTCCAGCTCCAGGCTGGAACTCAGTTCACGGCTGATCGCGACCAGGCTCTGCTGATCTTCCAAGGCGCGGTTGGCTCGCTCCCTCTCCAACACCAGCGCTCCCATCAGTGCAACGCGAGAGAGTAATTCGATGTCATCGTCGTTCAAGGCCTCGGGAACGTTCTTGCCCAGGCCAAGTGCTCCAAAACGGTTCGCCGGCGTGCTCACGGGAAGGGCGACGTAGGATCGGATGCCGTGATTGAGCAGCGCCGGCACAAAGCCGGGAAAGCGCTGCTCGCGCTCGGTATCGGGAATGGCGATCGGCTCCTGATGCTTCCATACCCACCCGGTCGCGGCTTCGTCCACCGGCAAAACGTCGAACGCTCCACTTTCCTCGTTCCTTTTCCAGTAGTGAGTCACCATGCAATCTCGATGCGGGTCATGCAGGGAATAATTCAGCAATTCGCCCGATGTCAGCGCCAGCACCGGGGGGGCCAGCTCTTTGAATGCGTCGGGCAGGCTCTTGGCTCGCGCTACCACGTCTGTGATCTCAAGTAACCCCCGATACCGGTTGCGTTCCGGCGAGGCATCTTTGCCGGGCGCGACTCCGCTTTCAGACATGCAGACCTCCTGCACCTGCCACGTGGGATATGTCGGACAGCTTGCTTTGAGCAGGAACTGGGGATCTTCGCAGCTTGCCAAACTGCGGGACTACAGTTCAACATCGCGGTTAGACGCAGTCGTCGGTTCCTTTACTTGGGAACCAATCTCCTTCTCCCCGGTCGGGGAACCCTTCAGGTTCTGCGTCACCGCTTTCCAGGATTGGTGCCTTCCCGGAAAGTAATTGTTATCCCATCTCCCGCTCATAAGCAAGGCAGCGAGCTTTCCTGTTACGAAAACCGAACAGACGCTGCGGAGGCCTGCCCGCTTGGTGCGACGGGTGATGTCCGTCCGGATTCATTCTGAAGAGACTGCACTGTAACCACGCGGGCCTTTCGGTTCCAAAATCCGGAAATCCAGGTGGAAGCGGGTGGTCGTTGCGCCCTCGGAACCGATGATAGAATATGCCCAGAGGTCAACGGGCGTGCAACATAATGGTGGCCAGAGGCTGCGGGCGCTAAGGGAGTCCCTCGGATATCGTATGCGGGACGTGGAACTGGCCAGTAGTCAGATCGCGCAGAGATTTGAGAGTGAGGAATTCGCCATTCCGCCCAGTCGCTTGTCCGACATCGAGACCAAAGGCATAATCCCGAGCATTTTTCGGCTCTATTCGTTTGCCGCTATTTATCGGCGAGAATATCGGGAGTTGCTATCCTTCTATGGCCTCGAACTTGATGGCATCTCAGCGGATATCAGCTTTGGGCGTCCGCAGAAGTCGCACGTGTCCGAAGCTTTGAGCAACGTTGGACAAGTGCGGATGCCGACCAGGCTCGATCCCGGATTCTCGCTCCAGAAAACGACGGACTTGGGACGCGCCATCGAGCAATGGGGTATTGTGCCGTTGTCTTATCTGGCGCAGTTTGCGGACGATCGCTACACCTACGGGTATATTGGATCGGAAGATTTCACGATGTACCCCATTCTTCCGCCGGGCAGTTTCGTGCAAGTAGACGAAGCCAAGAAAAAGGTAAGCGATGGAACATGGCGTTCGGAGTTCGAGCGTCCTATTTACTTTGTGGAAATGCGCGACGGATATACGTGTTGCTGGTGCTCGATGAAGCGTGACTCCATCGTCTTGCAACCGCATCCCCTGTCACACGTTGAGGTGCGAGTTCTTAGACACCCGCAGGAGGCCGAGGTTCTGGGGCAGGTTGTCGGGGTCGCGATGCGCCTCGGAGATTGGCATCATCCCGACTTTCAACTAACGCCGAAAGCGCGCTCAGTACTGACCTCAGATGCGCCAGGGCAGCTGGGGAGAGGGGCTTAGGTGGACATTGCGTCAGCGAAGCCAGGAACTCCCTTTCCGTTAGATGCTCGTTCGAGCTTGACTCTGGCACGTCTTTGAGCAGCACAGCCAAGGGTTTCTTCAAGACCTCGGAGAGTAGTGCCCGATGCGACGCACGGATGGCGCATTGTGCGGCATCGTCGCCATACACCTTCGCCAAGCCCCAGTGTTCATACCTTCCATTGCCCGTTGTTGCATTGCCGCCACGCAATCTGCCCACGTAGGAAAGTCTGCCCAACAACCCCGGGACAGCGCCTAGGGTATTCGCTTCAAAATCCTCGTTAGCGGATTTCAGTCTCATCGAATTTACGAATTCCGAAAAGACATCAGAAGTTAACTAAATGCAGAAAACTCCTCTGTCGCCAGCAATGTATCACGGTGCGAATTCTTTCGCAAAGGAGAACCACCGTGAAACGACTCATGCTGGCATTGGCTGTAATCACCCTGTTTCTGACAACCGCGGCGCTTCCAAGTCTGGCCGAGAGCCCCGCTCCCGTTTGTACCCCTGCCGGCTGCACCCTGCCGGGGTAAGAAAAGAACTGCGGCGGGGTTCCAGCGAAGGGTTTCTCAGTTGAAAAGGAGCAAATTCAGAGCTATAGTGCACTGACAATGCTGCCCTTCACTTGGCACAAGGTGCTGTTTCTTTTCCTGTGGATCTCGCCGCATGTGCTTCTCGGTGTACTTGTGGTCGTTTTTTGCAAGCGCCGCTTATACCGCGAATTCCCGTGCTTTCTCGCCTATGTGCTTTTCGAGATTGCCGAGTTCATTCTGATGTTCACTTTGTACATCTTCGCTTTGTATTCGGTCCTAAGCGCGACTGCCAACCAATATGCGTATGCCTATTACGCCACGCTGATGTTTAGCCTCGTTCTGCGCTTCGGGGTGATTAATGAGGTTTCTAAAGATTTGTTTCGTGAATCCCAGTTTCTGAAGGTGGCGGCGCGGCGATCGCTGCAATGCATAACCGGCTTGTTGCTTGCAATGGGTGTTGCGCTCGCTGTCTATGCCCCTGGGGATATTAGCGTCAAGTGGGTTGCCGGTGCATCCGTCGTCACCCGGGGAGCGGCTCTGGTTCAATGTGGCTTGCTCCTTACCTTGCTGCTCTTTTCCCGTTTCTTAGGTCTGACCTGGCGTCGCCCTGCATTCGGGATCACGCTGGGTCTCGGGGTTCTGACCAGCGTCAACCTTGCTATTTACGCTCTTCGCGCGGAATTCACCAATCGGGTAGGCGCGGCCTTCTTGAATTTCCTGGCAACCGGCACTTACCTCGTTTGCGTTTCGATCTGGATCGGGTATTTGCTGGCGCCCGAACCTCAACCTGCGTCTCTCGCAGTTGTTCCCCATGATGAGGTGGAGACTTGGAACACGGAGTTGCAACATTTGCTCAGGGATTGATTTCTCCGGCAATGATCGCCGCTTGGACTCTCGTCGCGGTTGCCTTCTTCGCGCTGGCGATCCTGGTGTATGTTGCCATCCGCAGTCGCACGCGTCTGGTTGATTTAGAAAAAGCTGTCCAGGCGTTCCGATCTCTCGACATTGAGGCCTTCAGAAACCTGCTCGACTCCGCCGAGGAAGCGTTTCTTCGCGATAATTTATCGCCAAAGAAGTTCCGCGAAATTAAGCGGCAACGTGCGTGGGCAGCACTCATCTATGCCTGGGAAGCGGGAAGGGCCGCGACGGCGTTGGCAAAGATTGGTCAAGCTGCGCAACGGAGCTCCGACCCAAAGATCGCAGCGTCCGGCGTTCAGGTGGCTGAGAGTGCTTTTCGGCTTCGATTGCAAACCGTCAGGGCTTGCCCTCACCTGCTGACCGAAATCCTGTTGCCTGACCTCCAAAGCCGATCGCTTCCGCCCTTGGTGGATCAGTATGAGCGAGCGGCGGAAACCCTCTTTCGACTCGGCAGATTTTCATCTATCGAACGCCGTTCCTGAAATTCTTAGCTCTTTCTCCTGATTCACCCACCCCTTTTCTTCGGGCGCGGCCCGCTCCCCACTGTGATGATCGTCACTGCCTGGTTAAACCGTTCCCACGTTCGCACCGGTCCTCGGTTTTCACCCGCACATCGCATTTCGGTCACACTGGTGGGTGATTTGAGTCACTGACGCGGCGTCGCTGGTAGGACGATAAGTATTGATACATTTGCCCAAGGGTTCCAGAAATCGTGGAGCAGGTGTGGAAGGCAAGGAAGCCCGGTCCAAGCCCGTATCGAACGCAGTAATTACAGATTGTGGGGATGAGAACGACGCACTACTAATTCAAGTCCGGTAGGAGGTTCAACATGGCAGCTCGACTTGCCGAAGAATGGTTTGCCATATGCGGAGGTTGTGAAGTCACCATCCTCGATATCGGTGAACCGCTTATCGACGTACTCAAACAAGTAGAAATCGTGCACATGCCAGTCCTGATGGACCACAAGCTTTTTGGTCAGACTGGCGAAAATGCAGAGATGGATATCCCCGCAGCGGACGTCGGCCTTATATCGGGAGGAATCCGCAACGAAGAACATAAGAAACTGGCGCTGGAGATGCGTAAGAAGTGCAAGATCCTGATCTCTCTAGGTTCTTGCGCCTGCTTTGGCGGCGTACCGGCGCTGGCGAATCAGTACAGCACAGAAGAGTTGATGGAGAAGGTCTACCGGGACAGCGTGACCACCGAGAAGAACGGCTTACCCCACGAGCAGATTCCCGCTCTGACCGACCGAGTCTATGCCCTCCACGAAGTGGTGAAGGTGGATGCCTATCTGCCCGGATGTCCAACCACGCCAGAGATGGTGGCCAACGCATTGCTCGCTCTTCTTGAAGGCAAGCCGCTGCCCGCGCTGGCGTCGAAGAGCGTTTGCGACGAGTGTCCCACCCGGCGTGAAAAGAAGGCGGTCTCCACGCTGAAGGGCCACCTCGATCCTCCGGAATTTAAGTTTGGGGCGCCACTGACCGAAATGCGCTGCCTGATGGAGCAGGGCATCCTGTGCCTGGGCCCAGCGACCCGTGCCGGTTGCGGTGGCAGCAACGGCAACCCGCGCTGCATCCGCGCCTACATGCCATGCGAGGGTTGCTTTGGCCCGCTGTCGGAAAAAGCCAACCCCATGGTGGACATGATGGGAGCGCTTTCTTCCATCGGACTCGATCCCAAGCAGATTCCGGATCGGGCCGCAACCTTCAACCGCTTTGCTGGCTCGGGCCGTCTGCGGCCGATGCCCAAGAGGTGATCCATGGCAAAGACACTAGTCATTCAACCTGTCACGCGCGTTGAGGGCCACGCCAAAGTGACCATTCAACTCAACGACGCGGGCAATGTGGACACCGCCCGGGTCAACGTCATTGAACTGCGCGGGTTCGAGAAGTTCTGCATCGGACGCCCGGTCGAAGACCTTCCACGCATCACGCCGCGCATTTGCGGTGTGTGCCCATGGTCGCATCACCTGGCCTCCGCCAAGGCTTGCGACGCGGTCTTTGGAGTCGAGCCGCCCCCGGCGGGAAAGAAGCTGCGCGAGCTGTGCAACAGCATCGCCTACATGGAAGAGCACATTTTGCACTTCTATTTCCTGGCGGGAGCCGATTTCCTGCTCGGTCCGGATGCTGACTATTCCATCCGTAATGTAATCGGCGTGCTGCAAGCATCGCCGGACGTTGCCAGAAAAGTGGTGAAGGTACGCCACATGTGTGCCCATATGCTGGAGGTCCTGGCGGGCAAGGCGATCCATCCCCAGGCCGCTATTCCTGGCGGATTCAGCAAACCACTGGCTCCTGCCGAGCGCGACCAACTGCGCAAGAACGCCGATGAGGCGCTCGAACTCGCCAAGTTCTCCATCGCTTTTGCCAAGGAGAACGTCTTCCCCAAGTACCTCGAAGTGGTGAAGTCGCTGGGAGTGATCAACACCGGCTTCCTCGGCACCGTCAAAGAAAACGGCGCGCTCAACCTCTACGACGGAAAGCTTCGCCTGATGGCGCCCAATGGCACACACCAGGATTTTCCGTACGATCGCTATACGGAGTTCCTCTCCGAGCACATTGAATCGTGGAGCTACTTGAAGTTCCCATACGCCAAACAGTGGGGCGAAGGGTTCTCCATGGATGCCGCCAATCCCAAGGGCGTCTATCGCGCCAACACGCTGGCGCGCATCAACGTCTGCGACTTTATCGACACGCCGCTGGCGCAGGCCGAACTCGAGGAGTTTCGCGCGAAGTTCGGGCGGCCGGCACAGCTCACGCTGCTCTATCACTGGGCGCGGCTGATCGAACTGCTCTACAACGCCGAAAATACCATCCGCTTGCTGGACGATCCCGAAATCACCAGCACCGAAACCCGGGTAAAGGTTACGCCGCGGGCAGCGCGGGGCGTAGGCTGCACCGAAGCGCCGCGCGGCACGCTCATTCACGACTACACCACCGATGCCAACGGCCTGATCACCAACGTCAACCTGATCGTCGGCACCACCCACAACAACGCTCCCATCAATATGTCGGTCACACAAGCCGCCAAGAGTTTAATTAAGGACGGCAAGTACGACCAGGGAGTGTTGAACACGGTAGAAATGTCAATCCGTGCCTACGATCCGTGCTTCTCCTGCGCGACCCACCGTTTGGATGGGAAGCTGTCGGTCAAGCTGGATATTTTCGACGCGGACGGCAAGTTGGTCGGCACGCTTGCCAACTGAACCACAGCGAAAAGCAGAAAGCCTCGGGGAGATCGATCCATCCGATCTCCCCGTGTACTGTCGGACGCCAACCTTGGTGCTCGGCATTGGGAACATTCTGTTTGGAGATGACGGCTTCGGGTGCGCGGTCGTTAACTACATCGAGGCACACTACCAGGTGCCCGAAGCGGTCTGCTTGCTGGACGCCGGCACCGGCGTGCGCAGCCTGTTATTCACTCTCTGCCTGAGCTCCGCGCGTCCGCGGCGCTTGCTCATCTTGGATGCGATCGATGCCGGACGCAAGATTGGGGAGATCTTCGAGATCAATCCCGCCGAGATCCCCCCAGTCAAACTCGACGATTTCTCCATGCACCAGTTGCCCACGTCCAACCTGCTGCGCGAGTTACAAGAAACCTGCGGCGTCGAGGTGCGGGTACTGGCCTGCCAAACGGGACCATTGCCGGAAGAGATCTCCCAGGGTTTGTCGAAAGCCGTCAGCCGCGCCGTGCCGCAAGCGGCAGAGTGGCTGATCCGCGAGTATTTCCCCGGCGGCACTGCGTCGCGCCGTGACCCAGGCCAAGCCAGCGCGTAATTCCAGTCGGCCACCTGGCGATTCGCGTCGCTTGCGTGTCTAACGTCACGAAGAGGCGTGAGGGCGGTCACAGCGCAGCCGCGACAATACCCCCACTATGAGAAGGCCTTTGGCAGGACCCGTGTAGACAGGCTGGTGGCATCGTATGAGCCCGAATCTGGCGATGATCAGCGATGGAAAGAAGTTCCTGTGGGATGGGCAGCCCTACGACAGCAAAGAAGCGGCATCGGGCGCGGCGCAGTCATATCAGAACGAAAACTTTCAGGTCCAGGTGGTAGAGGAAGACGGGAAGTTCCTGGTGTACACCCGGAGGCTCATCAAGGAATGGGTAGCCGCTACGCAGTAGCGCGCACCCTGCGCAGAGGTGGCAAATGGCCGTGGGCATATTGCCGGTTCAAAGCGATCCGACGCTGCTGGAAGACATTCGGCGGTATGGGAAGTTCGACACAGAGGGCTGTTATCAGTGCGGCACTTGCACCATCTCCTGTGAGCTGGCCACGGACTTCGCAAACTTTCCTCGCAGAAGCATCCGCTACGCTCTTCTCGGGCTGAGAGCACCGCTCCAAGGAAGCCTCGAGCCCTGGATCTGCCACGACTGCGGCGATTGTTCCACCGCCTGTCCGCGCCACGCCGAGCCCAGGATTTCCATGCAAACCCTGCGGCGCTTCCTGTGCGCCCAGTATGAGTGGACGGGCATAGGGGGAGGGCTGCTCAGGTCCCGGGCGTGGCACCTCGCCTCGCTGGCCTTCGCTGCGGTGCTCGTCGTGGCGCTGATCCTCTGCTACCACCTTTGGTATGTGGGACTGCCCCTTTCCGGCCTGACCACAGCGATGGGGCTGGAACACATGTTCCCCATCATGATGTATTACACGCTCACGGTGATGCTCTTTCCGTTCCTTCTCCTGCTCACCCGCGTCCTCCGCGTCTGGCGGTTCACCATGGGCGGAGAGGAACGGCCGTCCATCCCCTTTTCTGTCTATGTCGGCGAGGCGTGGACCTACGTGCACCAGTCAGTGTCCCACGCGCTGATGAAGAAGTGTCCGGAAAAAGGCCGGTGGCTGGGGCATTGGCTGCTCGCCCTGGGCACGGTCATGATGCTGACCATCAAGGTCTTCGCTCTGCGTTGGTTTCAAACCGACAATATTTATCCCTTGTACAACCCGCAGCGCTGGCTGGGATACCTCGCGGCCGGCTTCATCTTCTACGGCGTCGGCGACATCCTCGTACAACGAGTGAAGGCCAATAAGGAAATCTACAAGGAAACGCGGATGGAGGATCTGATCTTCCCCGTCCTGCTCCTGCTCACGGCGCTCAGCGGTTTCGCCGCACACATCCTGCGCTATTCAGGCTTGGGTTACGCCGCTCTCATCACCTACGGCGTGCACGTGATTATCGCCACGCCGATGCTGGTGGTAGAGATGCCGTTCGGCAACTGGGCACACATGATCTATCGACCTCTGGCTTTGTACTTCCAGGCGGTCAAGGAGCGGGCCGCGCAGCTAGCGCCCGCCGGGGAGGCCATCGGCCATGTCGTCTAACCTGATCCAGCCCCATCCGGTCGGTGCCGCACTGGTCGTTGGTGGCGGCATCGGCGGCATGCAGGCCGCGCTGGATCTCACTGGTGCTGGCATTAAGGTTTACCTGAGCGACCGCGGACCGGCGATCGGCGGGGTCATGTCTCAACTGGACAAGACCTTTCCCACCAATGATTGCGCCATGTGCACCATGGCCCCGCGCTTGGTCGAGGTCGGCCGCCATCGCGACATTGAGGTCCTCACTCTGAGCGAGGTGCAAAGCGTCCGGGGAACTCCCGGGAATTTCACCGTCACTCTGAACCGGCAACCGCGCTACGTGGATGAAAAGAAGTGCACGGGTTGCGGGACGTGCGTCTCCAATTGTCCCACCCGCAACCATGTACAACCCATGCCCACTCCGCCCGTGGAGTTGGAGCCCGCTACCCGCGCAACCCTCGCCGGCATCGTCGCTCGCCACAAGCACCGGCCGGGACCGCTGATGCCCATTCTGCAGGAGGTCAATACCGCCCTCAACTATTTCCCCGAGGGCGCTCTGCGCTACGTCGCGCAGGAGACCGGCTACTCGGTCGCTGACGTTTATCGCATCGCGACGTTCTACAGCGCGTTCAGCGTTGTGCCAAGGGGCAAGTACCTGATCAACGTCTGCATGGGAACCACGTGTTACGTGCGGGGAAGCGAGCGGCTGATGGACCGTTTTGCCGATACATTGAAGATCCGGCCGGATGAAACCACACCGGACATGCTCGTCACGCTGAAGTCGGTCAGGTGTATTGGATGCTGCGGGCTGGCGCCAGCCGTGATGGTGGGCGATTCGGTCTATGGAAAGCTCACGGTCAAGGAAGTTGCCGGCATAGCCAAGAAGTACGCTGGAGGCAATGGCGATGGCAAAGCTAACGCTGGATGAGCTCAGACAAAAACGAGCGGAAGCACAAAAGGGTGTCTACCTCCGGGAGGGTGAGTTCCGCGGCAAGATCATTGTGCACATGGGCACATGCGGCATTGCCGCCGGGGCGAGAAGTATCGTCGCCGCCTTTCTCGAGGAACTGGAACGAAGCGGGACAAAAGACATACAGGTCACGACCTCAGGATGCGCCGGACTGTGCTCGAAGGAGCCGATGGCCACGGTCGAGATGCGGAATTCGGCTCCCGTAAGGTACGGGGAACTCACGCCTGAGAAGGCGAGAAAGATATTCAACGATCACGTTGTCGGCGGCACGGCTGCGGCCGAATACGCTCTTGGAATTGGTTCAGAAAGGGGAGCATAAGGCAATGCCTGCGCGAAGGATTGAACTGATGCTGTGCACTGGCACGGGCTGCGTGGCGGGCGGCGCGCTTCACATCAAGCAGGCTCTGGAAGGAGAACTTGCACGCCACGGCCTCCCGGATGAGGTCTCTGTCGTGCCGACTGGTTGCAACGGTTTCTGCGGCCAAGGGCCGTTGCTGGTCGTGCTGCCGGATCAGATCTTCTATAGTTCTCTCAAAACGGACGACATTCCATTCCTTGTCCAAGAGCATTTCTTGAAGGGCAGACCGGTCCCGCGGCTGATGTTCTTGCCCCCGGAAAAGAAGGAGCGGATTCCGCTGCTTGGCGACATCCCGTTCTTCAAGAAACAGATGCTCCTGGTATTGCGCAACAAGGGAGTCATTGACCCGGAGAAGATTACTGAGTACCTCGCCCGGGATGGCTATACGGCGCTGGAAAAAGTGTTCACTTCCATGAGCCCTGAGGATGTGATCGAGGAGATCACCCGGTCCGGGTTGAGAGGTCGCGGCGGTGCCGGTTTCCCCACCGGCGTGAAGTGGAGGGTATGCCGCGCCGAGAAGAAGACGCCGAAGTACATCATCGGCAACTGCGACGAGGGCGATCCCGGCGCCTACATGGACCGCAGTCTGATGGAGTCCGACCCGCACGCAGTAGTGGAAGGCATCACCATCGCGGCGTTTGCCATCGGCGCTTCGCAAGGATTCGTGTACATCCGGACGGAATACCCCCTGGCCATCCAGCGCCTGCAGCTTGCCATTGAGCAGGCTCGCGAGTACGGGCTGATAGGGAAGGACATTCTCGGCTTCGGGTTCGACTTCGAACTCGAGATCCGCCAGGGTTCGGGGGCGTTCGTGTGCGGCGAAGAGACCTCGCTAATCCACTCAATCGAAGGCGAAAGCCCGGAACCGCGCCAGCGGCCCCCCTTCCCTGCACAGGTTGGCCTGTGGGGCTGCCCCACGGTCATCAACAACGTGGAGACGCTGGCCAACGTGCCGCAGATCATCAGCCGCGGCGCGGACTGGTTCGCGGGCATCGGCACGGAGACCAGCAAGGGAACCAAGATCTTCTCTCTGGTGGGAAAGATTAACAACACGGGTCTGATCGAGGTTCCCATGGGGATCACACTGCGCGAGATCATCCACGACATCGGCGGCGGCATCCCGGGCGGCAAACAGTTCAAGGCGGTGCAGACGGGCGGTCCTTCGGGGGGCTGCATCCCGTCTAGCCACATCGATCTCCCTATTGACTACGAGAGCCTGAAGGAAGTGGGCTCCATGATGGGTTCCGGCGGAATGATTGTGATGGATGAAGACACCTGCATGGTCGATGTCTCCAAGTTCTTCGTTCAGTTCACCAATGACGAGTCCTGCGGGAAGTGCAGCGCGTGCCGCGACGGCAGCGATGCGCTGCTGGAGGTCTTGACACGAATCACTGAAGGAGAGGGGCGCGAAGGCGACGTGGAGTTCCTGGAAGAACTGGGGGCAGCGGTAAAAGATGCCTCCATGTGCGGTCTTGGGACCACGCTTCCCAACCCCGTTCTCAGCACAATCCGATATTTCCGCGATGAATACGAGGCGCACATCAAGGAAAAGCGCTGCCCGGCGAAGGCGTGTAAGAGCCTGACCGCCTACTGGATCGATCCGAAATTGTGCCAGGCATGCCTGATCTGCATGCGGGAATGCCCCGGGCAATCGATCTACGGGGAAAAGAATATCATCCATGTCATCGAGCAGGGCAAATGTACGAAATGCGGAGTTTGCTTCGACGTCTGTCCGCCGCGTTTTGACGCCGTGAAGAAACTCTCCGGCGTGCCCGTGCCGTCGGTTGAACACGGAATCAAAGTGGAACGGAAGAAGAAGGGGGATAGGCTGGAAGGGGAACACGTGCAAGCGTGACCTCGGGCACAAGGACTGCGCATGAAGCTTCGAGAGATTATTGAGACACTAGAGGCCAAGGTAGTGCTGGATAAGGTTGGAGGTGAGGTGGTGGTGGAGCGGGCGCGTGCTTCCGATCTGATGAGTGACGTGCTGTGGAAGGGAGGCAAGGCCAGGGCGTTGCTGTTGACCGGACTGACCACTCGCCAAAGCGTTTATACGGCCGAGATGGCCGACGTGGTGGTGGTTTGCTATGTCCGCGGGAAGAGGCCAGACGCGCAAACGCTAGAACTCGCTGAGCAGAGAGGCATCGTTCTCCTCAGCACAGACCTCCCCATGTATGAGAGCTGCGGACGATTGTACCGGCAAGGTCTGAAAGGTGGCTCGGAAACATGACGAGCAGCGACCTCAACCAGACGCCCGAGGCAACCCGAACCCAGGAGCTGATCTATGAGGTGCGGGTGGAGGAAGCCATGTCGAGGGAGGTGATCACGGTTGAACCGGAGAGCTCGATGGCTGAGGTCCTTGGGATCCTCAAAGAAAAGCGGCTAACCGGAACGCCCGTTATCAAGGAAGGAGATTTGGTAGGGATCGTCAGCATTGCGGACCTTATCCGGTCCCTGCTGGCGGGAAATGGCAAACAACTTGTGAAGCAGTGGATGAAAACAAACGTCGCTACACTGTTTGCGGATGAGCCCCTGGTTCACGCGGTACGGAAGTTTGAGCGGTATCGTCACGGGCGGTTCCCAGTGGTCGACCGGAAGACCGGGGCCATGGTCGGCATCCTGTCACAAGGAGACATCCTCCGCAACTTGGTCCGCCATTTGGAGATGGATTTTCGCCAGCTAGAGGTTCGGCGATACAGACCCTGCGATTGGTTCGAGGTACTTGTATCCGACCGAACCACTCTGACGATGCACTATTGCATCAAGGGAGGGAACTTCGACCACGCAGGGGAGGCTAGCAGCCAGCTGAAGCGGAATCTGCATGCACTCGGCATCTCTCCCGATTTTGCCCGACGAATCTGTATCGCCTCGTACGAAGCCGAGATGAATCTCGTTGTTTTCACCGAGGGAGGTGAGCTGGTTGCCTGCGTCGAGCCAAGGAAAGTGACGATCAACGCCGTCGATATCGGCCCGGGAATCCCCGATATCGAGTTGGCTATGCAACCGGGTTATTCGACTGCGCCGGACTGGGTGCGCGAGCTCGGCTTCGGCGCCGGCATGGGACTTCCCAACATTAAGAAGTGCTCTGA